>FLSE01005253.1_pt1 | contig 258201 bp, 251 predicted proteins | sample 1550461 | NCBI WGS metagenome assembly FLSE01 (sample SAMEA4031758, study PRJEB14383) | metagenome | biome: human; feature: oral; material: saliva | place: Philippines | collected 2014 | reverse complement strand
GTTGCCTTAGCAACTTGAATTTTGGTTTGGTTTTCATTGAATGAAAACCCGCACTCTGGCTTATGTCCAATTCTTAAGAATTGGTTACCTTACATTGTTCAGTTTTCAAAGATCTGCACCAGCTTTCAACATTCGTTGTCGACTGGCGACTTGATTATAATAACATTTTAACAACAAAATGTCAATCATTATTTATAATCTTTTTCTAATTGATTTTGTCTTTACCATATAGTTAAGACAAAATTAATAGGCTCTCTCGAGCCGTGACATTATTATATGCTAGATCAATATCTTTGACAACCCCTAAATTCAGTATTTTACTGACTTTTTCACTCATTTATGACTCATCATCTTTGAACTTTTGTCTACCTACTATATCTAGTAGGTACCAGGTCATAATTTTTATTATTAAATACTATTCTCCTCCAAATTAAAATTACTTTTTATATATTAGAAGATACAAAAATTGGATATAAATATAGCCTCCTAATCTGCGACTATACAGATCAGGAGGCTATTAATCATGTAATTAGCTTACGGGAAAACGCGTTACTTAGCTTCTTCTTCCATTTCAGAAGCTGACACCACAGCAATGGATGCAACCTTATCACCAGTATCTAAGTTTTGTGTTTTTACACCGGAAATGGCTTTGCCCTTCTTAACAGCGATGTCATTCATGTTAAAGCGGATAATCTTGCCTTGTTCAGAAATTAACATGATTTCATCGTCATCTCGAACAACTTCTACAGCTACTACATCCCCTGTTTTATTGGTAATCTTGAAGTTTTTAGACCCCTTACCACCGCGTTTTTGCAAGGTATAAGCCTCTGCTTCATTACGTTTACCAAAGCCTTCTTCAGAAATAGTAAATACTTGACATTCGCTTTCGTCAGAATCCAAAACACCAGCACCTACAACGATATCTCCAGTGTTGAGTTTGATCCCTCGTACACCATGGGCAGCCCGCTTCATAAGACGTGCATCTTCTTCACTAAAGCGAATAGCAATCCCTTTCTTTGTACCGATGAGAATATCCTGGCCACCATTTGTGATATTCACAGAAATGAGACGATCTCCTTCATCTAGGTTGATAGCATTAAGGCCAGACCGGCGAATATTGCGGAATTCCTCGATATTAGTCCGTTTTACCACACCAAACTTAGTAACAAGGAAGAGGTTCACGTCAGATTGAATCTTTTCCAAATCAATCATGGTAGTTACTTGTTCACCTACATTGAGTGGTAATACGTTAACCATAGCGGTACCACGGGAGTTACGGCTAGAAGCTTCTGGAATTTCATACGCTTTCAAGCGGTAGCAACGACCATCAGAGGTGAAGAAGAGCAAGGTATTATGGGTACGAACATGCATAATTTGATTTACATAATCGTCTTCCTTGGTTTTAATACCTACTACGCCAACCCCACCCTTATGTTGGTTACGGTACACGTTAGCATTAATGCGTTTAATATAACCTTGTTTGGTCAATGTGATGACCATTTCTTCATCAGCGATAAGGTCTTCCACATCGAGATCGGATGTATCGATAGTGATTTCACTGCGGCGTTTATCGCCATAGCGTTTTTTCATATCGTCCAACTCTTCTTTTACGATGGTCCGTTGACGGTCTTCGCTAGCCAAGATAGCCTTAAGATCTGCAATCAATGCTTGCAATTCCTTATACTCATCTTCGATCTTTTCGCGTTCCAGACCAGTAAGACGGCGAAGACGCATATCCAAGATGGCAACCGCTTGTTTTTCGGAAAGGCCAAATTTTTCAATCAAAGCATTCTTCGCAATTTCATCCGTAGCGGAAGAACGAATGGTTGCAATGACCTCATCAATATGATCGAGGGCTATCAGTAAGCCTTCCAAGATATGAGCACGGGCTTCAGCCTTATTCAATTCGAATTGAGTACGGCGCACAATGACACCCAAACGGTGTGTCAAATAGTGGTTTAACACTTCTTTCAAAGACAAGATGCGCGGATGACCATCTACGAGGGCCAACATGATAACCCCAAAGGAATCTTGTAATTGTGTGTGCTTGTACAACTTATTAAGAACGATATCCGGTTGTACATCAGCCCGCAATTCTACGACGATACGAAGGCCCTTACGGTCAGATTCATCGCGAAGAGCTGTGATACCATCGATAATCTTATCCCGAGACAAGGCTGCAATGGTTTCAATAACCCGAGCCTTATTAACTTGATAAGGGATTTCTGTAACCACAATCTTGTGCTTACCCTTAGCCATTTCTTCGATAGTAGCCTTGGCCCGCATTTTGATGGAACCGCGACCTGTTTCATAGGCCTTACGGATGCCATCGCGACCTAAAATCAATGCCCCTGTTGGGAAGTCAGGCCCCTTGATATGTTGCATCAAGTCTTCTGTGGTGCAATCTGGGTTGTCGATCAAGGTGATAATTCCATCCGCCACTTCATTGAGGTTATGAGGAGGAATGTTAGTCGCCATGCCTACGGCAATACCGGAAGATCCATTAATCAGGAGATTTGGGATTTTAGCTGGCAATACTGTAGGTTCTTGCAAGGACTCATCATAGTTAGGCATGAAGTCAACCGTTTCTTTGTCGATATCAGCCAACATTTCTTGCGTAATTTTTTCCATGCGCACTTCTGTGTACCGCATAGCCGCCGCGCTATCGCCGTCAATGGAACCAAAGTTACCATGGCCATCGACCAAGAGATAACGAGTATTAAAATCTTGCGCCAACCGAACAGTAGCATCATACACAGAGCTATCACCATGTGGATGGTACTTACCAAGTACATCACCAACAAGGCGGGCAGATTTCTTATATGGTTTATTAGGAGTCATGCCAGTTTCTTGCATGGAGTACAAGATACGGCGATGAACTGGTTTCAATCCGTCACGAACGTCAGGCAAAGCACGCATAACGATTACGGACATAGCGTAATCGATATAGGCAGTCTTCATTTCCTTGTCGATCTGAACGGGCTGGATATTACCATGGCTCCAGGATTGTTCTTCCACAGTGTCACCTCATTTATTTCTTCAGACAATAAGATTCAACGTATATTATACCATTTATAGGCTCTTATGACTAATCCATGAATTAGACAAGCTAACCTAGACTATAGTCCCTTATTCGTTGATGAGTTGATCCAAACGATTCATGCGAAAATCTTCAATGACATCCATGAAAGCTTTTGAATGAATAGGATTTTCTACCATGCCGAATAGATGGCTTTGGCAGTGACAGTCAGAACAGCCAAAACCAGGAACCCACCAATCAGCTACAGCCTCTACGGCCTTAGCTAATAGGCACTCTAAAGGAGCAGATGTCCGGATAGGAAGGGCTGCAATAACATGGCAGGACCCTCGCAGGTAATCCAGGTGCCAATGCATCTTCTTCCGCTTGCGCTTATGGCGCTCAAGCCGCTTACTTAAATGGGCCTTAGCGGACCCAACATAAATATAATAGCCTTCTTTAAAATGTAGGATTCCCTTAGACCCAATTTCCAAGTCTTGGGCCTTTTCTAGTTGTAAGACCATGGCATAAACGCCACTATCATGGGCTTCTTGAGCTAAGACATCAGCTGGATAGCGACAAGGGCCTATGACCTTAGGTAGGGTAAAGGTCTTATCCCAAGCAAGTGATACGGCCTTCCAATCTAAATGATCCGCAATTTCCTGAAAGGTTTGGGCAAAAGCTAAATCCGTGTGATAGTCTGGTAAAAACCACCGGGCTCGATCCCATTGCACCAACAAAAGAACTCCTGTATGATAGCCCTCTTCTTGCAATTCACGAAGGTGGATCAGGTGCTTACGTCCTCGCTCTGTTATCGCATCGGGAAACATGGCCCCCCTCTTAGAAAACAGGGTACAGGACTTAACCTCTAGGAGAAATTTTTGCCCTTGATCATTGCTTAATAGGAGGTCAAAGCGGCTCTTGCCTACGGTATACTCACGACGTAAGACAGACCATTCCTCCCAGCCTTCAATCAGCTTATGATCCACTAAATACTGGGCCACATCATTAGAATAATTCGTGTCCAACATGATGGGTACCCCTTCACGTTCAATACCAATCACCCGGTATTGGGTAGCCGCCCCCTCTTTTGGGTGTGGCGTCACATAGATGGTTACCCCTGGATAGAGGAGCTCCCACATGCGCCCCGGATTGGGTAAGTGACACTTTGTCTCTTGGCCATCCAAATCAACGACAACCACAAATCGATTGGGCCGTCTAATAAAGGCCCCTGCTTGTACTTCTTTATATAAGGATTTCATTGCTACCTCGCTTAATCTAGGTTATCATTCTAACACAGATGAGGCCCCTTGGTCACAGAAGGCCTTAAGTTTAGGAAATTATGTAGCCAGGGTCACACAATTACCTGCCTGCTTGCTATATAATGTATATATAAAATTATGTATATAAAGTGTATATAAGAGGAATTATTAAATGGCTCAAGTAGCAGGTAACTTACAACGCATCCGCAATGGTCAACGAACCTATGCAATCACTCCACACATCCCAGCTGGCTTTATTCAGCCAGAGATGTTAGATAAAATTTCCCAAGTAGCTAGAACCTTCCATGCCACTGTGAAAGTCACAGGAGCTCAGCGGATTATGATCACTGGCCTCAAGGCAGAAGATGTAGACAAGGCGTGGGATATGTTGGGTATGACACCAGCCCCAACCACCCGCAATCGTGTCCGGTCTGTGAAAGTCTGCCCTGGCATGACCTTCTGTAAACGAGGTAAACAAGACTCCATCCATTTGGGTATGCAATTAGACAAAAAATACATCGGCCTAGAAGTCCCTTCCAAACTTAAAATGGGCGTTGCCGGCTGCCTTAACTCCTGTACAGAAGCAGCCCTCAAGGACATCGGTGTCATCGGCCAAGTAGAAGGTTGGGATGTCTATGCCGGTGGATCTGGTGGTGCTCATCCACGTATTGCAGACCTCATCGCCCACGTAGACACAGAAGCTCAGGTCTTGGCTCTCGTAGACCGCATCTTCAACTACTACAAAGATAATGCTCAAATCGAACGGATGGGTGAATTCATCGACCGTATCGGTCTAGAAACTTTCAAAGAAGCCGTTATCGGCGACCTCACAGCAGCACCAACAGAAAGTAAGGCGCCAGTAGCTGAACCGCAAGTAGTCCTTCCTGGTCAAGGTAACCAAGGATTGGATGAAGCCCAAGGCCTGCAAGCAGGCGATCTCATTACGGCTAATACCATCGTTCGCGAAATCGTAGATACCTATCCGAACTGCATCCCAGTCCTCCAATCCATTGGCATGGGGTGCTTGGGTTGCCCATCCTCTACTATGGAACCACTCTGGCAAGCAGCCAACATCCATGGTGAAGATGTAGATAGCTTACTACAAAAGCTCAACGCAGCCCGTTAATATACCCTTTAATTGTCCACTCACTACTATGTAAGGTCTATTGCTAACACCAAGGTACGATCCTACATCAGAATTTATCTCATATAAGTATCAATCCACAAAGGAGAACAACATGTCTGAATTTCTTGGTCAAATCCACTTCTGGCTCTACAAAAAAATCCAATTACTTGCGGACCGTGAAAACCTTATCCTCGAGAAAGCTCGCGGTGCTGTAGGCGATCTTGCTGATGAATTACACGAGATTTCTGTAGATACGTACGGAGCTCCTATCGATCCAAAGGTTCCTCTTGAAGAGGTTATCGACGAAGGCAATATCCACGGCTGGTTACAAAACCAAATCATGGTATCCTCCGTGCGAGAAGCATCCTTCATCAAAGATCTCCTTGATTCCACGCAAGGGGAAGAAGCTCTTCCTACAGTAACGGCTATCCTAGATGCCTTCGCAACCCACGGCAAAGCCTGTGGCACTGTAGCTAAGGAACAAATGGCAGAAGACAATGCAGAAATGATCTACAACCTCCTCCAAAACTTCTATGTCAATGGCATGCCATGTGATGGTGGCGACCAATTGGTGGAAGCCACTCAAAACTGCTACCAATGGGTAGGTGATCACCAACATCAAATGCCTTACTGGCAAAAGGCTGGTATCGATCCTAAGTTTATGGCCCTTGCTTACCAAACTTGGTTCCAATACTTCGTAGATGGAGCTTCTGACAACTACCAATTTATCGTAGAAGGTCAAGATAGCTCTCAACCAATCTATGCCATCAAAGCTAAATAATAAAAGCCCCCAGTTCACTTGGGGGCTTTTTCATAGGTGCAATGCTCTTTTTACAAGGTATATATGAGAATTACATCTCTAGTTAGTATTATATACACATACAAAGAAGACTCCCTTAAAGGGAGTCTTCTTTGTATGTAACTAGCAAGAAATCTAGCTAACTTATCTTATTTTTTGTAACCATCGATTACGTCTTTAGTAACGATAGCGAGGTCAGCTTTGAGTGGCGCTACGATAGCTTGTGGTGTTGCCAAAACTACATCAAGGCCCTTTTGTACGCGCACAGCTTCAACGCGTTCGAAGATATCTTTCATCATGGGTTCTTGGAGTTTACCAATTTTTTCTTCGTATTGTTGCATCATAGGAGCCACTTTAGCATTGTATTGAGCTTGTTGCTTTTGTGGATCGTTAAGCTTTTCAATCGCTTTCATTTCGGATTCGTATTTAGGTTGGTATTCAGCGTCAACTGCTTTCATTTTGAGTTCCAAAGCACCATAACCAGGATAGTTATGAATAGCTTCAGCCATGTTGATGATACCAATACCATTAGCGCCTACCATAGCAGTTGCTGCCAATGTACCAAGAAGAGAAAGTGTTGCTACTTTGCTTTTGAAGTTCATTATAGTATATCCTCCTTAAAAGGCGTCATTAATCACTTATGACAATTATATCCCAGACTTTATGAAATGGCAATTAAGGACCTCACAAAGCCTATTTGGCCTCATCGTTCAAGTAAATGTACTTATCAGATCGCAATTTTTGAATCAAGTCAGGTACCATACCAATCAGGCGATCGAAGCCTGTGTACTTAGCGCTGCCTTTGATGTTGAAGAGTTCAATTCGTTCGCCTTTAATGACCAGGACCGCTGTTGGTTCCATTTTGGCCCCTCCGCCACCACCGCTGTAGGATGCTTTTGGATTAGATGCAGTACCTTCATTGGTGCCTGTACCAAAACCAAAGGTAACATCTACAAAAGGAACGAGGATAGCGTCGCCAATTTGAACGGCTTCACCAACTACAGTCTCAACCTTAATCATATTTTTGAATTTTTCAAAAATAGTGTCGAGATTCTCTTGCAATACTGTATTGTCCATGGATTAACCTCCTAGGCCTCATTAGATGGTCTCATACGGGACTATCTAGTAGTATTGTACTACATCTAATTGAGAAATGCCTTTATTATATGTTTATAATTATTTACTATTATTTACTTTTTATAAAAATTTTACTACTAGTTACTAGCGGACTTAGCCTTTCTCCACTTGAGGAAAAAGACCCCAGTGGCCCTGATTAATTGTCGCACAGGCTTTGCTAATACAAAGCGAAGTCCGTACCAAGCAAAGGCCAATAAGAACATACGCCCTCGGATATGAACAGATCCTTCGTAAGAAGTCTCTATAAAATCCAATTCAATCTCTTTTATAGCTTGAGGCCATCGCGTATAGAGGATACCTGCCAATATACCCATATAGTAAGGATTAGGTAAGCCAAACTTACCTTCCACTACCATAGACCGTGGCTTGGAATGGTTATAACAAGAAGTCATAAAACGACTCAGGGCTGACCAGAATGCACGATTCAAGATATAAGGCTTCCACCACAAGTAATCCAAGCGCTCCTTCTCGGACTCCTGGTCTTGAGAAAGGCCCTTAGGGTCATGAGACTTTTCTGCCTGACCTTGATTACTATCATGGTCAGATGGCTCCTCTTTAGAGGAAGTCTCAACATGACTATCTGTAGAAGACTTCCCCTCTGATGGCTCTTGCCCATATTCTGTAGCCAATACCTGGCCATCAGAAGAAAAGGAAACACGCTTTTTATAGGAAATTTCTTCCTCCTCTTCTAATTTTGTATCAGTTTCCTCTTTCTCTTTTTCCTCTGCTAAATCCTCTTCCTTTACTTCCTTTTCTATCCTCTTCTCCAACCACTCGTCATAATCACGAGCCTTGCCCATTTTCATTGAACCCAAGACATAGAGTTCTTTTATAAAGGGCCCCCCTTCCTCATAGGAAAGGTGGAAAGCAAAGAGGCGGTAGAGCCATTTGACGGATACGTCGACCATCATGGGGTGACGGCCGGAAGCTTTCAAAGAGTAGGAAATAGGCGAACAAAGAACGAGTCCTATAAGACTAATAATAACTAGTAGCACAATGAGTGCTATGGTCATAGATTACCCCTCAATTTTCAATACCTAAACGGGCATTCACCCCCTGTTGGTAGTAGTGTTTAATTTCTTTCATCTCCGTTACTAAATCGGCTGCATCAATAAGGGCCTGTGGAGCACCACGACCAGTGAATACTACCTCTACAGCAGGATGTCTATCTCGCAACAAGGCCTCTGTTTGAGTCCAACTAATAAGTTCAAAGAAAAGGGCCATATTGTATTCGTCTAAAATGACTACATCGTAGTCCCCAGATTGGAGGGCCCTATGGGCCAAATCATAGCCTTTCTGAATGAGTTCTACATAGTCTTTTGGCGGATGACCTGCCTCAAAGACAACTACCTCATCACCCCATCGAGATAATTCTTGAGGTGACTTCATGCCCTTCTTGATGACAAAGAAAGGTTTACCAACCGTCTCCAAGGTGATATTAGGAAGGTTAGGCAAAATCTTATGCTCACTATATATTTTAGATTTCATAAATTGCAAGAAGAGAACCTTTTTACCAGCTCCTATGGCTCTAATAGCCAAACCAATAGCAGCTGTAGTTTTACCCTTGCCTTCACCTGTATACACTTGTACATAGCCTTGGGTCATATAATATACCTCCTAAAATACTATATACTACTTCTATTATAGGGCATTTACGAGCAATGCAAAAGGGATTGTACCATAAGATACAATCCCTTTATAGAACCATAGGTTATTAATTTTTTACTGGCAGGAATACGATTGGGTCTACAGGAGAACCATTCACATCCACTTCGTAATGCAAGTGAGACCCTGTTGATTTGCCAGTGGACCCCATAAGGGAGATAACATCCCCTTGGCGAACCTGTTGACCAGGGCTAACTAAAACAACAGAGTTATGACCGTAACGGGTCACAATACCATTGCCGTGGTCAATTTCAACCAAATTACCATAGCCACCATCAGTAGGGCCAGCGAAGGTAACTGTGCCAGCTGCTGTAGCCACAACTTGAGTGCCATAATCATCAGCAATATCAATCCCTTCATGGTAGGACTGGCCGCCATAAACAGGATCTACACGGGCCCCAAAATCAGATGTAATAACACCTGTAGTAGGCCAAATAGAAGGCGTTCTCGTATTAGAACCAGTCACACTAGCGGCAAAATTTACGCTCTGCATAGCAGCGATGTCAGCACCAACCCCATCCTTGAGGACGGACCGCAACATGTAGAAGGACGCCAAGCGTCGTTGAATTTGTGCATCCATGCGAGACAACTTTGCGGACATTTGCGCTGGTGTTAATTCCTTATCTGAATCATCACTGCTCGGAGACTTTGGGGTTTCAGATTCGCCGCCCCCTTGTGCCGGCGCTCCTTGTTCGGACCCTTTAACCATATTACGGATTTCTTGATCCAATTGATCAAGAGTTTCTAACTTTTTATCCAAAGCGTCCGTTTTCTTTTGTAATAATTTTAATTGCTCTGTTTGCAGCTGGGTTTGTTGACGTAATTGTACTACTTCCGCCTGCCGAGCAATGCCCCATACGGTCATAATAATGGCCAAGAGCAAGATAATCGCCCCTACCAAACCCAAAATTTTCCACTTCTTCCGGGACATGGTTAAGGTTCCTTGATCCCCTTGGAAGCTAATCATCTTAGAGAGGTCGAGGCCTTTAAAAGCTGGTAATTTCATATACTCTTATTGCTCCTCTTTAGGTGCCATAGACTCTTCTGTAACAGCCTTACTAAGTGCCTCGTTCAAGCTATCCTGTTCTTCTTGGGACAAGGCTACGCTGGCCCGGCCATGGTAGATAGGCTTGGAGAAAACACGGGATTCATTACGCCCATAAATAGAAGACAAACAAATACCATTATTGTTGCCATCTAGTAAGGTAAGGGCAAAGGACAAATCGTTACCGATATTTTCAAAGGCATTATATTTAACAAAACCAATCTTCTGAAAGGTATTACTTTGTGTTTTTTGAATAATTTCTTGACGGGCAAACAAATCATCTAAGGAGGCCGTAGCTTCCCGAATTTCTTTCACCTCAACAGCTAATTTACGTTCAATATTAACGCCATTCTCACCATCCATAAAGTACTTATACTTCTTGGATAAGGTATTAAGCTTTACATGCAAAAGAATGCAGTAAATAAATAAAATTAAGAATGGAACGATAAAGATGAGCATCCAAGCTTGGAAAAATTCTAACATGAAAACTCCTTTAGTTTCCTAATTCATTTTTGAAAGGACTAATAGCACGTTCAAGTATACCATGAAGTGATGCAATAAGCACCCCATAATTCACCATGGGAACGCCCTGAACGATAGATACATCGAGTCGACGTAAGACCTCACGACGTGTTAGCATACACGCCCCACAATGAACGATTAAATCATACTTGGACAAATCCTGTGGAAAAGCACCACCACTTGTCCATTCCAATTGTAACCCTTCATAGCCATTCTTTTTAAGCCACATAGGAATCTTAACAGTTCCTATATCATCGCATTGGCGACGATGAGTACAGCCTTCCGAGATAAGAACACGAGAACCTGGCTTAAGATGCTTAACAGCGTCTACACCAGCAATCAAATCCTTTAAACGCCCTTTAAAACGAGCCATGAGGATAGAAAAGCTCGTTAAAGGAATATCTTCTGGCAAGATAGTATTGACCTGATCAAACGCTTGAGAATCAGTGATAACCAAATCTGGTTTATCCTTTAAAGCCTTAATTAATGGATCTAATTGCTCAACTTGAACAACATGAGCCATGGCGTGACAATCTAAAATATTGCGCAGCATTTGTACCTGTGGCAAGATGAGTCGACCCTTAGGGGCTGCTGAATCAATAGGGCAAACTAATACGATAGTTTGATTCTCTTTAACTAAACCATCTAGCAAGGACCTTCCTGTTTCAGCGCCTACAGGTTTTAATCCTCCTAAAAGGTCTAATAGTTCAAGTCGTTTATGACCCTGACTAAAATCATCATAACCCAAAGCCGTAACTAAACCAGTTAAGTTAGGATGCTTTTGTAAATACTCTTGTCCACTAAGGCCTCCAGCTATTTCATTAATAATTAGAGCAGTTGGTAGCTTTGCAGTCTCTAAAATTTTAAGCCAAGCCATATCCTCTGGACTAGGATCTCGATCAGATCTTAAAACATATACACCTAAGTTGACCTTAGGAATAACCTCACGAGTTTTAGCAATCCGTAACTGGCCCAATTCTGTCTTATCATCAATACCTGCTGTATCAATGATGACCACCGGCCCAAGAGGAAGAATTTCCATAGATTTACTTACAGGGTCAGTTGTAGTCCCTGCCACATCGGATACGAGTGATACAGATTGACCAGCCAAAAGGTTGATTAAGGTAGACTTACCGGCATTGGTAGAACCAAAGAAACCAATATGAATACGGTTCGCTTGTGGTGTTATTTCTACCATTCTTACATCACCTTCTTACACATGAAAGACATCATTTAACAATTCTCCCTCTGCAGAAGATGCTTCCATGTAGAGCAAGAGACGATTTAATTCTTCTTCAGAGGCAAAGGAAATTTCAATTTTCCCTTGTACCTTCTTACCAGCCTTTAGCTTAATATTGACAGGAGATCCCAAGGAAAGTTTCAAACGCTCAGTTAAGGCACGTAATTCAGCAGAATCCTTCTTAGTTGGCTTTTTATTAGTCTTTGACTTCTTAGTGGATGCCAAAGAATTAACTAAAGCTTCTACTTGCCGCGCATTTAAATCCTCCTCTTTAATTTTTTCAGCTACTTCTAGCTGTGTCTTTTCATTGGATAAAGACAAGAGAGGTCGAGCCTGACCAATAGTTAACTCACCAACAGAGAGGTCATTTTGAATTGCTTCCGGTAACTTAAGGAGACGCATCATATTAGCTACGTGAGACCGGGAACGACCAACACGTGTAGCTATTAGATCTTGTGTCTGCTTAAATGTGTCCAATAATCTTTGATAAGCAAAGGCTTCTTCAATAGGATCTAAATCTTGCCGTTGTAAATTTTCCACCAAAGCAATTTCTGTTACTTCTTCAGTAGAATAATCTTTGATAATAACTGGTACCTGGTCCAAGCCAAGAGCACTTGCAGCCCGATAGCGACGTTCACCAGCTACAATCTGATATTTTTTCCCCTTTTTACGGACTACAATCGGTTGTACTATGCCGAAATTCTTAATCGACTCCATAAGAGTTTCCAAAGCATCTTCCGTAAAGTTTTTACGAGGTTGGTCTGGGTTAGGTTCTATATCTTTAAGAGGTAGTTCATGGGTTTGCTGTTGATTAATTTCTTCAAAGGTTTGTTCAGAAGTTTGTAATAAGGCTCCCAATCCTTTACCTAGGCCTTTTTTTATATCCTTTCTAGCGTTTCTTGGCATCTTTAATTACCTCTTTAGCTAACTTTGTATACACATCTGCACCCTTAGATTTCGGATCATATACAATAACTGGTTCACCAAAACTAGGAGCTTCACTCAACCTCACATTGCGTGGAATAATTGTCTTATAAGTTTTAGCCCCAAAATATTTTTTCACTTCTTCAGCTACTTGAATGGATAAATTAGTCCGACCATCAAACATAGTTAATAGGACCCCTTCCAAAGCAAGATTTTTATTTGTCGTACCTTGAACAACTTGTATTGTCTTCATCAACTGACTTACACCTTCCAAGGCATAGAATTCTGTTTGGATTGGAATGATAACAGAATCTGCAGCGGTAAGTGCATTTAGTGTTAACAAACCAAGGGAAGGAGCACAATCTATAATGATAAAATCATATTTATCTTTTATTAAGTGTAAGGCGTCTTTTAATTTTGTTTCACGTGAAACAACTTCTACCAAACCCACTTCTGCACCAGCTAATTGAATGGTAGCAGGAGCGACAGATAGTTTCTTTAACATAGTGGATTCAATAATATCTTTAATATTAACGCCATCCAAGAGGACGTCATACATGCATTGTTCAAGACTATCCTTATCAATCCCTAAACCAGAAGAAGCATTACCTTGCGGATCTAAATCTACAAGGAGAACTTTTTTACCAGCATCAGCTAGACATGCACTTAAATTAACAGCCGTAGTTGTTTTACCAACGCCACCCTTTTGGTTAGTAATGGCAATAATTTTACCCACTATGTTCACCTCACTCATTAAACTTAACAAGAATCTATATAACTCTTATATTATAGCACAGTTAAGCTCTTTTCTAATTAATAACTTCTTATCTTTTCATAAAATTTTAGCTATTTTTTAGTTTTATTCTAGCGATTTTATTTTAAGATATTTCTATTTTATTACTTTATTCTTACTATGTTTCACGTGAAACAAATCAGCTTTCTTTTTTCTTACATTTACTAAATTGTTTCACGTGAAACAATTCCAAATCAAAGAATTATTTTTATGGTTGGAAATGTATGCCGATTATCTAATCTCGATAGGGTAGGGGGCTCATTTTAGAAGCATAGTAAATTATCTCATATAATTTTTACTTACGTTTATCTTATAAAAAAATATAAATCTTAAACAAACAGATATCTTATCAGGTATCTGATTAAGAAATCTTTAAATACAGTTCAATACTAGTAGTAAAAACCGTTTCACCAGACCTAGTAATAATTATCACAATAGATGTAGTAAGGATTTTACTAGATAGTAAATAAAAAACTATTTATTAATTAGTATTCCTTATTAATTTTAATTAATCTATTTTATTTATCCTTCTTTTTAATTTACTTATTTCACACCTTATCTTACAATATTATAAAATTTACCCATCAATTTTACCTATCAATGTAAAACTATAGTTCTAAATTCCACGATCTTTTTTCTGTTACCTATTTTACTGCTCATGATTTTTGTATTTTTATAAACATAATTCTAAGATTCTTTTTCTTTCCATCAAATTTCAAATAGGTTTATCAATAAAAAAGTTAAATAGACAAATAAAGACTCTCTTTTATTCATCCACTAAATTTACGGTTCTTATCGCTTTAATGTTATTTTTCTTTCGAGTAGTTCATGATATCAACCACCTTTTTATTACCTAATTAAATTCTATCTGTATCTAATGTGTTGTATATTTACAATTTAATCTTGTTATTTCTTCCAATATAGAATATTTATTTTCAGTAAAAAAAATAGTCCCTAAGATATCTTAGGGACTATTTTATAATGCAATAGTCTTTTATAGAGGCCTATCCTTAATTTCCTTTGGTTTTCTAGGATACTTTTTAGGACAGGCCTTATATTTTTTGATATATAAGACAGCACGCTTATCGTCCAGACCAGGTAATTTAATAGGTTGAGTTGTATCTAAAGCAGCACACAAAACTTCTAAAGCATGCTTAGCTTCCTTAATTTCATCATCATAGGCAGCCCCCTTAAGAGCTATTACAAAGCCATTTTCTTTCACATAGGGAAGGGTCCATTCCAAAAGGATGGGGAGGCGAGCTACGGCCCGGCTTGTTGCCACATCATAGGTTTCTCTGTAATTAGATTTATGGGCCAAGTCTTCTGCCCGACCATGAAGGGTTATTACATTATCCAACCCTAACTGATCTACCACAGACTGAAGAAAATTGAGGCGTTTTTGAAGGGAATCAAAAAGAGTAACCTTCAAGGTCCTATTATAGATGGCCAAGGGAAGGCCAGGAAAACCAGCTCCTGTTCCCACATCAATAAGGCTAGCCCCATCCTTAATATACTTAGGATCATAGGCAGACAAGGAGTCAATGAAGTGCTTAATAATTACCTCGTGCATATCCACAATACCAGTTAAATTCATATATTTATTGGCCTCTACAAGGGCTACATAGTAGCTATAAAAGTCGTTGCATTGCTGGTCAGTTACAGGTAGATTAAAGGCTTTCATCTGATCCTTGAAATCCCCTATAAAGGTATCTTGATCAGCGATGACTACATCTTCATATTTACTCATCTATAGCTTACCCCTTTGTCCTATTATAGTGTTCCAATTGTATTAATAAGACGGATATATCCGCAGGGGATACGCCAGAAATACGAGAGGCCTGTCCAATAGACCGAGGACGAATTTGATTGAGTTTTTGTTGAGCTTCCAAGGTAATTCCCTTAATTTCTGTATAATCCCATTCTTCAGGCAATATTTTGCCCTCCAATTTTCGCACCTTTTCCACTTGGTCTAATTGTTTCTTTACATACCCTTCGTAGGTAATAGAAATATTGACCTCTTCTTCTACATCAGGGGTAAAGTGAGGAAGACCAAAGGCTTCGGCCACCTTAGCATAATCTAATTCCACCCGCTTAACTAAATCGAAGGCCCGAATGCCCGTCTTAATTGCCGGTGTATTAAGCTTTTCCAAGATTTTTTGCGTTTCTTGAGTAGGGTTGATGGGCGTGTTTTTCAAAGCTTTCATAGCCGCTTCCATAGCTGCTTTTTTTGCCTGGAATTTTTCCCACCGTTGATCAGATACGAGACCAATAGCGCGGCCTTTTTCTGTCAGACGCAAATCTGCATTATCCTGACGAAGGAGGAGGCGGTACTCAGACCGGGAGGTCATCATCCGATATGGTTCCTTAGTACCTTTAGTTACCAAGTCATCGATGAGAACTCCAATATAAGCTTCTGACCGTTCTAGGATAAACGGTTCCTTTCCTTGTAGGTAAAGGGCTGCGTTAATACCTGCCATTAGACCTTGTGCAGCAGCCTCTTCATAACCGGAGGTGCCATTAGCTTGACCTGCTGAGTAGAGGCCCTTAATATGCTTAACTCCTAGAGCAGGCGTTAATTGTGTCGGATTTAAACAGTCATACTCAATAGCATAGGCAGGCCGCATGATTTCCACATCTTCTAGGCCCGGAATAGTACGGAGGAAGGCATATTGCACATCCATAGGAAGGGAGGTAGACATCCCTTGTACATACATCTCATTAGTTCCTAAGCCTTCTGGTTCCACAAAGAGTTGATGGCGAGACTTATCAGCAAAACGGACTACCTTATCTTCAATGGAAGGGCAGTAACGAGGACCCACACCCTCTACCATGCCATTGTACATAGGAGCTCTATGGATATTAGCTCGTATAATTTCATGAGTCTTTTCATTGGTATAGGTCAGATGGCAAACCGTTTTATTCCGGTCTGTCCATTCTGACATAAAGGAAAAGGCCCTATGCTGTGGATCACCCTCTTGGACTTCCATTCTTTCAGGATGAAGGCTTCGCTTATCTACACGAGCTGGTGTACCAGTCTTAAAACGCATAAGTTCAATGCCATGGTCCAATAAAGATTGGGATAGGCATTCAGCTGTCCGCTGACCATTTGGACCACCAGAATAGGAATAATCTCCAATGAGAATTTTTCCCTTAAGATAAGTTCCTGTACAAAGAACTACTGCCTTAGCTTGATAAACTTCCCCTAATTCTGTGACAATCCCTGTAACCTTACCGTCTTCTACCAAAAGTTGGTTAACCATAATCTGTTTAACATCCAAATTCTCTTGGTTTTCTAAGGTCCGTTTCATCAAATATTGGTATTCAAACTTATCCGATTGGGCCCGTAAAGAATGAACAGCAGGACCCTTGGCCAAATTGAGCATACGCATCTGAATGGCCGTAGCATCTGCATTAATACCCATTTGTCCACCCAGAGCATCCAATTCAAAGACAAGATGGCTCTTACCAGGTCCGCCTACTGCTGGGTTACACGGCATGAGGGCTATATTGTCCAAATTAAGGGTAGCCATGAGGGTCCGTTGGCCCATACGAGCTGTAGCAAGAGCTGCTTCACAGCCCGCATGGCCACCACCGATGACGATTACATCATAAGAATCTACTATATACATATATATTCCTTACTCATTATCTTAGTTTGTACTTAGCTAGGTAAATTATACTTAGCGTACAACTATTTCATAGTTACATTACTAATAAAAATGACTATTTACTTGTCCTCTTATTAGAAATTTTTACCTCTTTCTTATTTTCCTAAGCAGAAACGGGAGAATAGTTCATCTACCATGGATTCTCGCAAGGAATCTCCTGTAATCTGCCCTAAGGCCTCCCAGGCTGACCGGAGGTCCGTAGCGATAAAATCAATAGGCATACCTAAGGATATATTTTCCTCAGCTTGATCTAAATAGGCCTTTGCCTCTTTCATCAGGGAAATATGCCGTACATTGGATAAGATAGCAGAATGATCAGCAGATACCTGCCCGCCATACACTAAATCTTTCACCCATTTACTAACGACACTCGACCCTTGGCCTTGAGCCGCAGAAATAGGCTCTACAGCCACGAATTCTCCTAATTCTTGAATCATAGGAGGGATCACCACGCTGCCCAAATCAGACTTATTAAGCAGGACGATAGTATGCTTGCCACTCACATCTTGGAGGATATCCTTTTCTTCCTCTGAAAGCTCCTTAGAAGCATCGATAACGCAGAGAATTATATCCGCCTTATCCGCATATTCTCTAGCCTTTTGTACGCCAATAGCTTCTACCTGATCATCAGTCTGCCGCAAGCCAGCTGTATCTACTAACCGAAGGGATATACCTTCAATATTCATATATTCTTCGATAGAATCGCGAGTCGTCCCTGGAATATCCGTTACAATAGCCCGATTTTCCCGCAAGAGAGCATTCATCAAGGAAGACTTACCTGCATTTGGTCGTCCTACAATAACTGCAGAAATACCATCCCGAATGAGGCGACCTGTATTAGCCGTAGACAAAAGTTGATCCATTTGCCTTACAATAGGTTGTAACTGCTGACCCACTTCTTGGGAGGACACTTCTTCAATATCTTCTTCTGGATAGTCTATGGTTACCTCCAAATGGGCAATCATAGAAATCAAATTTTCTCGTAAATCTTTTACAAACGTAGAAACGGTTCCATCCAATTGCTTAACAGCTAGAGATAGAGAATCTTCTGTTTTAGCCTCAATAATATCGATGATAGCCTCTGCTTGAGTCAAATCGATACGGCCATTCATAAAGGCCCTTTTAGTAAATTCACCAGGCTCTGCAAGACGTATACCCAAGGAAGTAAGGAGGGTAAGTATAGCGCGAGTGGATACAATACCACCATGGCATTGAATTTCCACTACATCCTCAGCCGTATAAGAGTGGGGACCTTGCATAAGGAGGAGAATAACCTCGTCCAAGGTATCTCCCGTCTTAGGATTTATAATATGTCCATACTGTACTGTTTTATTTGGTCTATCTTTAAGAGGTAAGCTACCGGCCGATTGAAACATAGAATCCACAAGGGAAAAGGCATCCTTACCGCTAACCCGAATAATGCTCACACCGCCAATACCAGGAGGTGTGGCGATAGCTGCGATGGTATCATCAATATACATAGTAATCTCCTTATATAACGAGCATATAAGGGCTACTTTCACTAACCCGTATACATCAATAAAATCTATCTTTTATTATATAATAAAATCTATTACTTTTACTAACTAGCTAAGAGTAGTCATAAAAAAAGAGTTCCCAGAATATCATTGTGATATCCTAGGAACTCTATTTTTTATAATCTACGGATAGCTTTTATATAGGTCTTAAGCCTTATAGGAAATAGTTACATAGCGGAAGGGTTCTTGTCCTTCACTATCGGTAATAATACCTTCTTCCTTAGCCAAGGTCATATGAATAACCTTGCGTTCCATAGCAGACATAGGTTCTAGACGAACCTTTTGTCGATCATACTTAGCCTTTTCAGCCATTCGTTTAGCCAAAGCCTTCAAGGTATCTGCTCGACGATCTCGGTAGTTTTCCACATCTACCACGATGTGGTAACGATTAAGGCCGTGATGTTCTTTAGTCGCTACTAAGCTAGTTAAATACTGAATAGCATCTAAGGTTTGTCCATGCTTACCGATTAAGACACCAATTTCTTCTTGGCCCTCAACTTGATAATAAATAACCTTAGATTTTACCGTCATAGTAACTGTTACATCAATATTCATCTTAGCAAATAAATCTTGAAGGAAGGTCAACCCCTTTTGAGCGACTTCTTCTTGGATTTGCCGATTCTTAGAAGGGCTCTCTTGGTTTTCCAATTCATTTTCAGAAGGACTTTCAGGAGAGGGAACCTCTTCATAATAGGCACGAACGATAGCTAGCTTACGGCCAAAACCGAGAAAACCCGATTTAGGCTCCTGTAACACCTCATAAGATGTTAAGGTATAGCCCTTTTCTTTGAACGTTTCCAAAGCAGCTTCTACAGTTTTAGCAGAAATCTCTACACATTCCATAGGACCTCCATTTTATTTCAAAGATTTATAGATAAAATGTTGTTGTACCAATTGGAATACGTTGGAAATTACCCAGTAGATAACAAGACCAGATGGGAAGTTCAAAGAGATATAACCGATAAATAGCGGCATAATATAACCCATGATCTTTTGTTGTGCTGCTGCAGCTCCTTCAGAATTACCCATGGATTGACGGCTAATAATATACGTGGATAGAGCAGACAAAATAGGAAGAACATAGTATGGATCTGCTTCACCCAAGGAAGGAAGCCACAAGAAGCTAATATGTGCTGGGTCATAAGAGTACCCTTGTAAAGCCCAGTAAATAGCAATCAAGAAAGGCATTTGAATGATCAAAGGAAGGCAACCAGACAATGGGTTGACGCCCATTTCTCTATACATTTTCGTCATTTCTTGCTGCAAGAGTTGTGGATTATCCTTGTGCTTAGCCTGTAATTCTTTCATACGAGGTTGCAAATCCTGCATAGCCTTCATAGACTTTACTTGCTTTACCGTCAATGGTGCCAAAATGGCTTTAATAAGGATAGTCAAAATGATGATGGCTACACCATAAGAAGGAATGCCAATCAATTGTGTCAATTCGTAGCAGTATGTCAACAAAGTGCTCATCAAACTGACGATGGGATGGAAAATTGTGCTTAAAAATTCCACGATAGTATCTCCTATACTAGGGCTTATAATATGTCCTTAACGCGTCTAATAGTGGTTATGGTATGGTCTAAATTTCACCCATGCAAACGCTTAGGCATTTCCAATTTTGTCCCAGTTAGGGAAGAGGATCATAACCACCCTTATGGAAGGGATGGCATTTAGATATCCGCTTGATGCCTAACCAAGTGCCTTTCAAAGGTCCATATTTACGCAAAGCCGCTAGTGTATACGCTGAACAGGTAGGGTAGAAACGGCAGCTCCTCGGTAAAAGAGGAGATATAGCGACTTGATAGAATCGTACGAGTCCTATCAAGAGTAAATTAAGTAATCGCATATAGGGGCCTCCCTGTACCTAATTTTTGAGTAGCTTGCTCTTTTTAAAAAGGTACATCAATTCCTTTTCCGCCTGCTTGTAGTCCGCCTTGGCCAAGCCAGCACGGCCTACGATGACGATGGAATAGCCTTCACGGATTTCATGCTGATGCAAGCGATATACCTCTTTCATAAGACGACGAGCGCGATTGCGTTCCACGGCACAACCTACCTTTTTACCGGTTACAAAACCAATTTTGGTAGCCTGCTTAGCTACAGGCATACGATAGATAACAGACATGCGTCCTACTTCGTACTTGCCGTGCTTATAGACCAGTCGATAATCGCTATTCTTTTGAATTCTTCTCGCTTTATCTATACCGTAATCCATGAATGCTTCCTATTATACCGAGAAATAAAGAAAAACTTGGCAGTAAAGCCAAGTTTTTTCTCCTGCCTAAACAGCTATTATATTATGCAGAAAGACGTTTTCTGCCTTTGGCACGACGACGTTTTAACACGAGACGGCCGCCAATAGTTTTCATGCGTTCACGGAAACCATGAGTACGTTTTCTCCAAAGAGTATTTGGTTGGTAAGTACGCTTCATCAGTAAAACACCTCCTCGAAATGTATTTTTGTTTTACTCTATACCATAACAGTGTAATTATAGGGTTAAACTACTATAATGTCAATCTGTAAAGTCAATCCGTAAGATTAAACTATAAAAATTAAAAATAAAGTGTTATAACAATAGTTACCCTTTCTTATGATGAGTATATGAAATTACACCTTAATTCAACCTTTCATAGGAGACTTATCCACATTGTGAATAAGTTTATTTATACACATAAGAAATCCAATTTTTTTATAGGCTTATGAGGCTTATTCATACTCTCATACACATCTTATAAACAGCTTGTCCACAAGTTATTCACATGGTAAAATAAACCTTGTAATTCCCGTAGTTACTTAATTTACATATAGTTTGTAGAATATTTTTTACAGAACTTATCCACAAGTATCCACAAAAATCTGTTTACATCTTGCTAGTAAAGGATCTGACACATGTTAAATATGGAATTAGGGTCGAAATGGCAAACCATTTTGGAGCTAACACAGAAGCAATTACCGCCTCAACTTTGGGAAATGACCATCCATTCTGGTCTCTTACCCTTGCAATTGCTTGATAATACCTTACAGTTAGGGGTTATGCAAAGCTTTATAAAAAACTATATAGAGCAAAATGAAATCATCCGCAAAGTTCTCTTAGATGCAGTCCATCAAATCATGGGGCCTTCCATCAATGTAGATATCATCGATATGGGTATGGGAATGCCTACTAGTTATGAAGAGACTTCCCAGCTTGATCAAAATCCTCTAGAAACAAATACTCCTAAAGCAAATGAATTTGAAAATCAGGAATACATCAAACCAATTTACCAAGATCCAGTGATCATTAGCCCTAATAAACCAAGCCAGCAAAGGCAATATCCATCCATTCCAAATCCGCAGGGACAGGAATCCCCAGAGAAATTTACTAGAGATGCCCATCATACTACTAACGATGTGGACCTATCCCAATCTAGCCTCAATCCAGATTATACCTTTGCTAATTTTATCTCCGGCAATTCTACACGGGTAGCCTTTTCCCTAGCTCAATCGGTAGCAGAGTCACCTTCTACACTCTACAATCCACTTTTTATCTATGGTGAATCAGGTCTAGGTAAAACCCACCTCATGCACGCCATAGGAAATGATATTTTACAACGCTATCCAGATAAAAAGGTTATGTGTATTACCTCAGAGGCCCTGATGAATTCATTCATCAAATCTATTCGAGATAAGAATCCAGAAACCTTCCGCAATACCTTCCGTAACATTGATGTATTACTAGTTGATGACATACAATTCTTCGATAATAAGGAATCCACCCAGGAAGAATTCTTCCATACCTTCAATGTATTAAAAAACGATAATAAACAAATCGTATTGACCTCTGATACCATGCCACAGGATATGAAATCCTTAACGGACCGATTGCGGACACGATTCATGGAAGGTGCTGTAACCACTATCGATCCACCGGACCGGGAAATGCGTACAGCTATTCTTCAATCCATCATTGAGCAGAAGAAACATCAATTTCCACAACTCCACATTGACCACGAAGCCATCGAATTCATTGTTATATCCTTCAAAGATAACATTCGATCCCTTAAAGGGGCTCTCAATTCACTCTTATCCATGGCTGTTGGAGAAGGGCGGATACATGCTATTGACCTAGCCTTTACACAAAAGGCTTTGGCTAACCTCTTACCAGATTCCAACCGAGTGTATCTAACGATTGAAGGTATTCAAGACTTTATAGCATCCTACTTTTCCATCAAAAAGACAGACCTATTAGGCAGTAAGAGGAATAAGCAATTCGTCGTTCCCCGTCAAATCGCCATGTATCTATGCCGAGAACTGATTAATGAAAGTTTTCCACAAATCGGATCTTCATTTGGCAAAGATCATACAACCATTCTTCACGCTTATACAAAGGTCACCAAAGAACTGGAAAAAGATTCGGCTCTGCGCGATACTCTAGAGGATATAAAAGAAAAAATAAAGACCAGTGTATAAACCTGTTCACAAGATGTGGATAAGCTTGTGGATAAAATTAAATATAAGAAAATCTGTGTATATGTTGATAAGTCTCTACAAACTATACACACCCTTATAAACATGCCCACAAGCCCACAACATCTAAGGACAAAAAACTTTTTCACAAATCCACAAACCCCTACTACTAAGACTACTAATTTACGAAACAATCAAAAACAGCTTTAGAAAAAGATAGATTGTTGATTATCTATAAAGAAAGGATCAATCATGCATATTACTTTTACCAAAGAAAACTTACTTCATGTTGTAAACACCCTCCAAAAAGTATCTCAAAATAAAACATCCTCAAATTTACCAGGAGCTATTTATATTACAACTAAAGGCGATCAAGTTGAATTCCAAGCCAATGATTTCGAATTGGGTATGAAGGTATCCATTCCAGGAGATATTCAAGAAGCTGGTACTGCTGTTGTATCTTCTTATAATTTCAATACATTCGTACAAAAGGCACCAGGTACAAGCCTTACCATCAACAAACCAGAAGATTCTAATAAAATTACCCTTTCTTCTGATGGAGCAGAATTCGTATTCGTTACTATCAATCCAGAAGATTTCGCCTTGGTAGAACAAATTCACAATGAAAACCAAGTAGATATGGATTCTGATCAGTTGAAAGAACTAATCGACCTTACTACCTATGCAGCGGCAACAGAAGATGATCGTCCTGTTTTCCAAGGAGCTCTTTTAGAAATTAAAGAAGCTCAAGTTACCATGGTAGCAACAGATACTCATAGAATGGCTGTTAAAAAGATTACCCTTGATAGTCCAGCCTTGTCCGCCACTCGTTGCATCATTCCAACTAAAACCTTATCGGAGGTATCTCGTTTACTTCCTAAAAATAATCCATCTATCGTTACGATCGTATGGAACCGAACACAAATCGTATTTACCTTTGAAAATGTCTATATTATCTCTCGTTTGATTGAAGGTACCTATCCTGAATACGAAAAAGTAATTCCAGCTCAATTTGATTCTTCTGCTATTATTAGCCGTAAGGAATTTGCTGATGCTGTAGATTTAGTATCCTTCGCAGCAAAAGATTTTTCTTACAATGTCATCCGTTATGACTGGAATGAAGAATCTCTTGTCTTGTCTTCTCAAAATTCTGAAATGGGTAACTTGAAACGAGAAATTCCTGTAGAATTCAAGGGAACACCATTTACGATTAACTTCAATGGCCGCTATATTACAGATATTTTACGCCATTCTACAGGGGATACGGTTCATCTCTATTTAAAACAAAATGGCCCTGTAGTTATCCGCCAAGATAATAATCCTAATTACACCTATGTTGTTACCCCTGTTCGGGTATAAAGGAAACTAGTATGAAAGAACATATAGATGTGGCTATCCATACAGACTATATCCAATTGGACCAAGCCTTAAAATTAGCCGGTATCATCATGACCGGTGGTCAAATTAAACCCCTGTTAGAAGAAGGGGATATTTCCCTTAATGGACAAGTATGCACAGAAAAACGCAAAAAACTTCATGTAGGGGATCAAGTTGAAATTGCTGGTTTTGGATCTTTGCTCATTAGTCAAGAAGAGGCTTAATCCTTGAAAATTAATTCCTTACAATTGTTTCAATTTCGCAATTATCAGGACCTGAGTATAGCTTTTGATCCTACTATGGTAGTTTTATACGGTCCTAATGGGTCTGGTAAGACAAATATATTAGAGGCTATTTATGTATCTACCATTGGTAAAAGTCATCGGACTAATGATGCTTCTGATATGCTCTTGATGGGAAAAGAAGAAGCATCTACGGTAGTTAACTTTGACAAGATGGATACCCCTCATCGCTTGAATATTAAGCTATTCAATAAGGGGGCTAAGCAGATATATCTCAATGATACTAAGATTAGCCAAAAGGAACTGATTGGTACCTTAAATACAGTTATCTTCTGCCCAGAAGATTTACAGCTAATTAAGGGGGCACCATCTAATCGACGGCGTTTTATTGATATGGAAATATCGCAAACGTCAGCTACTTACTACCATACCTTGGTTCAATATAATCGCCTATTGCAACAACGTAATTATCTTTTAAAAGAATATAGAGGAAAGAAGCACATCCCTCTAGAGGAATGGGATTTACAGCTAGCGGAGGCTTCTGCTTTTATAGTAAAGAAGCGGTTAGAATCTCTTAAAAAGATTAATATTTTAATTAACCTTCTCAACCGCAAGTTGACAGATGGCTTGGAAAACTTATCCATATCCTATGAACAACCTTATTCTCAAGATGGTCACCGAATTAATCATAAAGAAGAGTTTTATGATCTTCTAAAGGCTAATCTAGAAACGGACCGCTATCGGACAAATACATCCATTGGACCTCATCGGGATGATTTGGGTTTCTTTTCAGGAACAATGGACTTAAAACGATTTGGGTCTCAAGGGCAGCAACGTACGGCTATTTTATCTCTTAAGCTCTCAGAGTTAGAGTTTATAAAGTCTGAGGTGGGAGAATACCCTGTTTTACTCTTGGATGATGTTTTATCTGAACTGGACCAAAGTCGCCGTATGAATCTCCTTCACTTTTTGCACAAGCGTATTCAAACCTTTATCACGACTACTGATTTAGACGATTTTAAGGGAATGGATCGGATTCAATATATTCATTGCCAGGGAGGAGGTCGTATAGATGTCACAGTTTGAGATATTAGACCTCCAAAAAAAACGTAATTGGTCTCATAAAGATGATTACCGCCGCCATGGTTCTCAAAAAGATGAGTCTAGGGAGAGCTATCAACCTATCGATATAAATCAATTGGCCTCTGCTATACGGATTAATGGTATTCGTTCTAAATGGGATTCCATCGTAGGTCCTGTTATGGCTCAACAAGTAACAATTGAATCTGTACAAGCTCCCATACTTACGCTAGTGGCATCTAATTCTATGTGGATGCAGGAAGTGATTATGCGTAAGGGGCAAATTTTAAGCTCTATCAATCATTATTATGGAGACCATATCATTAAGGATATTCGGGTTCTTATGAAGAAAGAATCCTTTATTAAGGATGAAGTGCAAGCTAAGAATATAGACTTATCGTATCAGCCTAAAGGGAAAATTGATTTTTCTAAAATTTCCTTGCCCAAGGAAATTTTAGACTCTATTGATGCTTCTTTGGAGACTATAAAAAATCCTAATTTGAAGGCTATAGGCCGTAAGGTACAGGTACAAAATTGGAAAAAAAATCAATTGCTTTCTAAGAAAGGCTACGTACGCTGCAAACTCTGTGGTAAGTGGATAGAACCTCAAGATGGTAGAAAGAGTCCTAAGGGACTTATTTGTGCTCAGTGTCATCATGGACGGTATCGTGCTCACGTGGGACAGATTATTAAGATATTACAAGACTATCCAACTCTTAAATACGACCAGATGGGATCCTATATGCGGTGTACCTTGGCGGGATTTAATCAGGCTCGTAAGGAATTGATCTATTATTATATGGATAAGGTTCATTTTGGGTCCAATGATCCCCATCATATGTATATGTTAGCTCAACTTATCACATTCAAGAGTGTAGACCAGTTAGATCCACAATTTGTGGCCAATCTTTGCGCTAAATATAGGTCTAAGTTTTTATCTGAAGGCCAAGCTAGAGAAAAGGTAGAAGTAAATAATAAGAAGAATTAGGTCCTTAGGAGTTAACTAGGGACTCATAAAATATTCAAAGAATAAAATCTATAGTATAATAAAATTTAGGCAAAAAATAATGTTAGACCATACGATACCTAAGTATGGTTGATTTTTATAAGGAGGAACAATGGCTGAGCAAAATTACGGAGCCCAGAATATCCAAGTTCTGGAAGGCTTAGACGCAGTTCGTAAACGTCCTGGTATGTATATCGGGTCTACTTCTATCCGTGGTTTGCACCACTTGGTATACGAAGTAGTCGATAATTCCGTGGATGAAGCCCTCGCAGGCTATGCGACACACATTGAAGTGTCCATCAATAAAGATAATTCCATTACCGTTGTCGATAATGGCCGTGGTATTCCAACAGGCATGCATGAATCTGGTATGTCTGCTGTGGAATTAGTATTAACTAAGCTCCATGCAGGTGGTAAATTCGGTGGTGGCGGTTATAAGGTATCCGGCGGCCTCCACGGCGTAGGTATTTCCGTTGTAAATGCCTTGTCTGAATGGACTAAAATTCAAGTTCATCAGAATGGGATTATTCAAGAAATCTCTTTTGCTCGTGGCCACAAAACATCCGAATTGCACGAAATCGGTAAGACTGACCATACAGGGACAACCGTTTTGTTCAAACCAGATGCAGAAATCTTTGAAACCACTGTCTTTGATTTCGATACTCTCAAAGTTCGCTTGCAAGAGTTGGCTTTCCTCAATAAGGGTCTTAAAATTACCATTTCTGATTTGCGTGGTGAAGAGCCTCGTGTGGAATGTTTCCACTACGAAGGTGGCTTGTCTGAGTTCATCAAATTCATGAACGAAAACAAGGAAACCATCAATAAAAATATCATCTCTATTGATAATGAAAAGGATGACGTTGTTGTAGATGTAGCCCTCCAATATAATGATGGTTACTCTGATAATATCCTCTCCTTCGTCAATAACATTAATACCGTTGATGGTGGTACCCATTTATCCGGTTTCCGATCTGCTTTGACTCGGACTATCAATGATTATGGTCGTAAGACTGGTCTTATTAAGGAATCTGAGTCCAATTTGACCGGTGACGATGTGCGGGAAGGTTTGACAGCTGTCGTTTCTGTTAAGGTGTTGGAACCACAATTCGAAGGGCAAACCAAGACTAAATTAGGCAATTCCGAAGTTAAGGGGATTACCGATGTAATTGTATCGGAAGGGCTTAAGACTTTCTTCGAAGAAAATCCTGCAGATGCTAAGAAGATTATTGAAAAGGCAACTATGGCTAATCGGGCCCGCGAAGCAGCTCGTAAGGCTCGCGATTTGACTCGTCGTAAGAATGCCTTGGAAGTATCTTCCTTGCCTGGTAAATTGGCTGACTGCTCTGAAAAAGATACCTCCATGACTGAAATTTACTTGGTCGAAGGGGACTCGGCGGGCGGTTCTGCTAAATCCGGTCGTGATCGTCGTTACCAAGCTATCTTGCCATTGCGCGGTAAGATTCTCAACGTAGAAAAATCCCGCTTGGACAAGATTTTGGCAAATAATGAAATCCGGTCCATGATTACCGCTTTTGGTACAGGCATTGGGGAAGAATTTGATATCACTAAATCCCGCTATAACAAGATTATTATCATGACTGATGCCGATGTGGATGGAGCTCATATTCGGACTCTTCTTCTCACCTTCTTCTATCGCTATATGAAGCCTTTAATTGAAGGGGGTCACGTATTCATTGCACAACCACCTCTGTACCAAATTAAAAAGGGTAAATCTCATTGGTATGTGTACTCTGATGAACAATTGACGGCTAAATTGGATGAAGTGGGTCGTGACAATATCACTATCCAACGCTACAAAGGTTTGGGTGAAATGAACCCTGAACAATTGTGGGAAACGACCATGAATCCTGAAAATCGGACTATGTTCCAAGTATCCTTGGAAGATTCTATTGAAGCGGACCGTATCTTCAACGTACTCATGGGTGACAAGGTAGAACCTCGTCGTAAGTTCATTGAAGACAATGCTAAGTACGTTCGTAACTTGGACTTGTAGGAACGTGATAGCATGGCTGAAGAAAGAAAATTACGACGTAGTTTAAAATCTCGCCATATGATGATGATCGCCTTGGGTGGTTCCATCGGGACAGGCCTCTTTGTGGCTGGTGGGGAAACTATCTCCACTGCTGGACCTGGTGGTGCTCTCGTAGCCTATGGCCTCATCGGTCTTATGGTTTACTTCCTCATGACAAGTTTAGGTGAAATGGCTACCTACTTGCCAACATCTGGTTCCTTTGGAACCTATGCCACTCGCTATGTGGATCCAGCCTTTGGATTTGCCTTGGGTTGGAACTATTGGTTTAACTGGGCTATTACCTTGGCTGCAGAAATTTTGGCGGGTGCCCTGATTATGAAATATTGGTTCCCTGATGTGCCTGCCTCACTCTGGTCAGCCCTCTTTATAGGGGCCCTCTTCCTTATCAATATTCTCTCCACCCGGTCCTTTGGTGAAAGCGAATACGTATTCTCTTCTATTAAGGTTATTACAGTTTTCGTATTCCTCTTTATAGGGACTCTCCTTATTTTAGGTATTGGTGGTACTTCTCCTGGATTTGAAAACTGGACAACTGGCGAAGCTCCGTTTGTCGGTGGTCTGGGATCTATCTTAGCTATCTTTATGGTGGCTGGTTTCTCCTTCCAGGGGACAGAACTCATCGGTGTGGCTGCAGGTGAATCAGAAGACCCTGAAAAGAATGTACCAAAGGCTATCAAATCCATCTTCTGGCGGATTTTGATGTTCTATATCGGTGCCTTCATCGTCATTGGTTTCCTAATTCCTTATACGGATCCAAATCTTCTTAATTCTTCTATTGAGAATGTATCCATCTCTCCATTTACCTTGGTATTTGACCGCTTCGGCTTTGCCTTTGCCGCTAGCTTTATTAATGCCATTATCTTGACAGCTGTTTTGTCTGCTGGTAACTCTGGTCTCTATTCCTCTACCCGTATGCTCTATGCATTAGCTAAGGAAGGACAGGCACCAAAGGTATTCCTTAAGCTCAATAAGCGTGGTGTTCCTGTACCAGCCCTCTTGGCAACAACCGCTGTAGGTCTTTTTGCTTTCCTTACATCCTTTATTGGTGAAGGCCAAGCCTATAACTGGTTGGTCAACATCTCTGGTATGTCTGGCTTTATCGCCTGGGTGGGGATTGCTATTTCCCACTATCGTTTCCGTCGGGCCTTTAAGGCACAAGGGCGGGATCTTAGCGAGTTGCCATTTACAGCCTCTCTCTTCCCATTGGGGCCACTCTTGGCCTTGGCTATGTGTATCTTTATCATAGCTGGTCAAAACTATTCGGCTTTCTTGGGCGATGAAATCGACTGGTATGGCGTATCTGTTGCCTATATCGGGATTCCAGCCTTCCTTCTTCTCTACTTCGGTTATAAGTTGAGTCGCAAGACTAAGCTAGTACCACTAAAAGAAGTGGATTTGAGTAGAGAGGAATAAAATTACATAAGGTATATAAATAAAGACCACTAGGAAACTTTCCTAGTGGTCTTTATTTGTTTATTGATTTTCTTCTAAAATTTCTTTTGGTTGATAGGTAACAAGGATTTTATCAATCCTGGTATTATCCATATCCATAACTTCGTAGATATAATCTTCCCAGATAACCTTGTCCATTTCTTTTGGAATACGACCAAAGAGGTAGGTGAGGAAACCACCTAAGGTCTTGTAGAGATCATCTTCTTCGCCAGGAAGTTGCTCTTCCATGTGGAAGTATTCCTTGAATTCATCGATATCTAAGAGTCCATCTACCAGCCAGGAGTTTTCACTGCGGGAGACGATGCGGTTTTCTTCTTCCTTTCGTTCTTCTTCACCGGATGGCATAAGACCGACGATTTCTTCCATGATGTCATGGAGGGTAACGAGACCAGAGAAAGAACCATATTCATCGAGGACGACTGTTTCGTGAACGCCTTCTGTACGGAAGGTATCGATGAGCTTCATGAGGGAAAGGGATTCAGGAACCATAATAGGATCCTTGAGGCATTGGGCGATAAGGTGTTTAAGTGGTTTATCCTCATCGTTTTTAAGTATTTTGCCTAATACATCAGACACAGTGATAAGGCCTTTAAGCTTATCCAAAGAATCATGGGCTACTGGAATGCGGTAGTTAGATGAATTAGAAAGAACTTCCATGATGTGCTCTTCTGTGTCATTGAGGTCAATCCAGCTCACCTGTGTACGCGGTGTCATGACGTCTCCTGCATTCATGTCAGCCAAGTGAAAGATGTTATCGACCATGATTGGTTCTTCTTCTTCATAGGCACCCTTGGCAACACCTTCTGTGAGCATTTGATTGATTTCTGATTCCGTAACTGCTTGTTCTTCATGGATTTTAACGCCTAAGATTTTTAGAACTAAGTCTGTAGACCAGGCCAAGATAGCGACGATAGGACGGAGAGTTAGACTGAGTACATAGATAGGGCGAGCAATCCAGATAGAAATAGTTTCTGGACTGTTAATAGCTAAACGCTTTGGCACCAATTCGCCAATGATTAGAGTTAGGTAGGTAATGAGTACGACGATGAGAATAGAAGAGATAGATCCTGCATAGGAGCCTAACCAAGGCATAGCTTCTAAGAGTACTTCTTTTAGAGGATCAGCAAAGGTATCACCGGAATAGAGACCGGTAAGGATGGCTACCAAGGTAATACCAATTTGTACAGTGGAAAACATTTGGTTAGGATCGTCTGCCAATTTGTGGGCTAGGATAGCCCGTTTATCACCGGCTTCAGCCAGTTCTTCTAACTTGTGCTTACGGGCGTTGATAACGGCCAACTCAGACATGGAGAACCAGCCAGAGGCCACGATGAGGATAATAATGATTATAAAATCTATGATTAGGGTAGAGTCCATATACATATCCTTTGATAAAAAAGTTTAGGTAAACATTAAAATTATACCATAAAGGGCTTATAAATAATGTGGTAGGCCCCGAAATAGAGTCCTAAATGTGGTATAATTAGGCATAATTACATGGATTTTAGGGGGTCTCATGAAACGATTTGATCGATTATGGAAAGGCTTACAACAAGAAGGAAAGGCCTTTATTTTTTTTGTAGTTCTCTTGACCATTTTTCGCATCGTATTTCTAGGCATTTTTGCTAATACCCTTGCAGATGTAAAGTTCCACGATATATGGATGACACTCTGGTACGGTTTTAGAATTTCTTTGAAAACTATTGGGGTTATTTGCCTAGTACCATTTGTTGTTGCCACCCTAGTGCAAACCTTTAGGACTACATGGCCAGCGCAAGCCATCCGTCGTATTTGGTACTCTTTGGCAACCATTGTCATGACTCTCTTATTTATCATTCGGATTCCTTATTACCATATTTTTGAATCTGGCTATAACCTTATGTTGGTTAATGGTGCCCACGATGATATAGGGGCTATTATCAATACGGCTATTAATGAATATCATGCTATACCCTATTTGATTGTGGCTATTGTAGCTTGTGCTATTTTAGTTAAGATCATCAATAAAATCCTATCTAAGGAACCAATCTCTTGGGAACCTAAAAATCCTGGGCAATTGTGGGTGCGGACTGGGGAAGTCACCATCCTTTTGGTTATTATTGCCATATTCTGCCGATGGGGTGGGGCCTTTAGCTATACTCATTCCATTAACTGGGAAAATGCAACCCGCATGTCTTCAACCCTCCTCAATGAAACCATTTTGGATGATGCTCAAGCCCTCTATCGGGTGAGAACCATTCATAAGCGGATGCAACAATTCCATAAGGTGGACTTAACAGAGGCGCAGTTGAAAGAGAAAATCGTAGCTCTTGGTGGTAAGCCTGCTGGGACTATTGATGAATCCTTTAAGCACACTATTGATAAAGAAAAATTGCCGGTTCAACCGCAAACGGTTACCTTTATTTTGGGTGAGTCTTATGGCCTATGGCCTATGTTGCCACAATACGCATCATTCGGTGATTATGTGGCTCACGAAGGTAAGAGTCTTACCCAAAAGGGGATGTCTGCAGATTATCTCTTAGCCCAAGGGACAGGGACTATGCCAGCAGTTAACGGTTTCCTTACAGGGATGCCTGATGTAGGTCTTTTCCCTAACTATGAACCAACCAGCTACCAAGCTTCTTATGGCATGGGTATTGCTAGTGTTATGAAGGGCCTTGGTTATAAGACTGTCTTCTGGTATGGGGGCTTTGGGTCTTGGCAGGACGTAAAACGCTTTGCCTTGTCTCAAAACTTTGACGAGTTCCACGATGCTTCTGACCTCAACTACCAAGGGGGTAATGCCTGGGGTGCGCCTGATAAGGATCTCTTCAAGGGTATAGAAGCCTATACAGAGGCCCATAAGGGAGAAAAAATCTTTAACTTTGTCCTCACTACGACTAACCATCCTCCTTATAATATGGATTTGGCTCAAGAGGGATTTGATCAAAGTAAGCTAGGTACTCTTCCGGATGATATTGGCAACAAGCCAGATACCATCCAAGAAATTGGTACCTTCTGGTATGCGGACCATACGATGGGTCAATTTGTGAAGGCTATGCAAGCTCAAGATCCTTCTGGTTTATTTGTCATCACTGGTGACCACAGCGAACGCTTTAACTTTGCTAAGGAAGTAAGTCCTATGGTGCGCTCTACTATCCCAGCTATCTTCTATGGACAAGGATTAGAAAAATCTTGGATGCCTGACCATCAATTTGGCATGGCCATTCAATTGATTCCAACTATTGCGCAATTGGTCGGTCGACCTGGCCAAAGCTACGAAGCTATGGTACCAAGTTTGTTTGATAAGCAATCCTTTGCTTTTAATCATGCCTTGTGGTCTGATGGCAAAACGATTCATAGTCTAAAGAACCCTATGAATCAAAACGACAAGGATTGGATGGATACCATGCGGCAAGTGAGTGCTTGGCGGATTATTAAAGGCAATAATTGGTAAGTATTGTGAAGATGTAAATGAAAGGGGTATTTATGTCAAAAATTACTGCGATTATACTTGCCCGGAATGAAGAGGAACATATCGTAGATTGCATCCAAAGCATTCAATGTGCTGATGAAATACTAGTTATTGATGATGGTAGTACAGATAAAACGGTAGCACTAGCAGAAGAATGTGGTGCCAAGGTTATTCCTCATGCTCTTAATGGCGATTGGTCTCAACAGAGGCGATTTGGTATCAGTCAAGCTTCAGGTGATTGGATTCTGTTTATTGATTCAGATGAGCGTATATCTCCAGAATTAAATAGTTCTATTCGAGAAGCTGTAGAGGATGGAGAGAAAAGAGCTTATTGGTTATGTCGTCATAATATATTCCACCATAACAAGGCTAGCCATGGGTCTATGCGGCCTGATAAGGTTTTGCGTTTAATGCCTAAGGAAGGAGCTAGTGTAGAAGGTTTCGTACATGAAGCTTTTATCAGTCCTTATCCACAAGCTACTTTGCAGGGAAAATTATTCCATTATACATATGATAATTGGACACAATACTTTAATAAATTCAATAAGTATACATCTGCGGCAGCAGAAAAATATCATGAAGAAGGAAAGGGCTGTTCTTTTTGGAAGGATATTATTATTAGACCGCAGTGGGCCTTTTTTAAGATATATATCTTACAAAAGGGTTTTCTTGATGGGAAAATAGGATTTATATTGTCCCTATACCACTATATGTATACGGTGACAAAGTATGTTAAGTTGTACTATTTAAATCAATCAAAGGGCAAACTATAATAGGGACAGAGTGTGTAATGAGAACCATTATAGCGTAGGAATTAATCAACCATGAGCGAGCAATTTTTCTTATCCCTACAACAAAATATTAAATTGATGATTTGGGCTCCTATTCTGAGTACCATATTTCGGTTTATCTTCATGCGTGTATACAATCCATATCCTTCCTGGCAGGGGCGATGGGCATCTGTTTTGGGTGCATGTAAGTATGGATTTTGGTGGGGCATGGATTTTGATGCTTATGTATTTTTGCTTCCATTGGTATTTGTTACTATACCTGCGCTTTGGATAGATGCTTACCATCAGTATGAAGACTTGGTACGATTAATTGCTTTGACCTTGTATTCCTGTGTTTTGTATGCGGCCTTTGCAGGCAAGATGATATTCTATAAGCATTTTCATGACACTTATAATTACATGGTTCATTATGGAAAGCATGCAGAAAAGAAGAATTTAGTTGATGTGTTCTTTAATCAGGATCATGGTTTACTAGTATTACTTGGTTTCTTACCGGTCGCCATCCTATCTTGGTTTATGGGACATGTGTTTCTATCTTTACCGTCTATCTCCTATCCTGGATTTGACGATACTTGGCAAATCATTCTATGGAACATCTTTTTGATTATCCTATCGGTACTAGGTTTTTATTGGTTCCGCTATGGTGGAAGTTTATCTCATGATGATAAACCAGAATGGGATACAGTTCCTACCGTAGTGAAAGAAGATATTTTCTTCGCCCGTGCAACGGTACCTGATTTATGTGCTTTGGAAATAGTCTATAAGCATCCTTTACGGTCGGAATTCCAAGTGTCGGAAGAAGATATTGATGAAGCGATTAGCCATCTTGTGCCTGAGCAATATAGGGATAATTGGCGTGGCTTAGAAAATCCTTTATATGCGTTTAAACGTGTGGCTAAGGGTCCAAGGATTAAGAAACCAAAGCATATCTTTTTAATTGTTGGTGAAAGTATACCTCAGTGGTCAATCGATAAACCTTATGAGTTATTAAATGTTTGTCCCGGTTTATGGAATTTTAAAGAGGACAAGCATACGGTTAGCATTCCTAATTTTTTACCTGCTGGGAATGTTTCAAGACCATCTATTGTAAGTTTGATGAGTGGTCTCTATGATGCGGGCCTTGAGATTAATGAACGAGAATCTTTTTGGAAGGGTGCGTTTCCTACATCTTTTGCCAGTCAAATGAAAGCCTTGGGCTATCAAACTATTTATTGGTATGGAGGGAATGCCTCCTATGGGAATTTTAATCACTTTGGTAAGGCACAAGGCTTTGACAGGGTAGAAAGTGCCTCCATATTCTGTGGTCCTAATGCACCTAAAACTTGGGTTGGCGTCTATGACCATGTATTTTTAGAAACTATAGCTGAGCAAATTAAAGGGATTGATCAACCAACCTTCCACTTTATTTACACTACATCTAATCATGGCCCTTATAAAATGGAAGATTCGCTATTGGATTATGACCCTAATAAGGTTATGCCAGAGGTAGGAGAGGATTTACGAAGCAATAAAACTCGTAATAAGGAATTGGCAACGTATCGGTATAGTGATAAGGCCATTTTTAATTTTGTTGAGGCTATGAAAGAAGAATATCCTGATAGTCTCTTTTTAGTGACAGGGGACCATTCGAATCTTCTGGGTAGACTTAGAAACACATCTCTTATTCGTCGAGATTATACCTTGCGAGATATGTTCTGTACAGTTGGCTTACTTCAACATCCTGAACTAGAACAAGCTATGTTTGCGACCCAAAAAGGGACCCATATGAGTCTGATGCCAACGATTATTGAGGCTATCGCACCTAAGGGATTTGAGTATTATTCTATTACCCCTTCCTTGTTTGATAAACAGGAAGAGGTATTAGTTACCCCATATCAATGGATTACCGATACTATGATGGGGGATGTGCGTATGGATTATGGTGAAACTAACATACCTAGTGCAGAACCTGTGAAACAAGTACGGCCTGTTGATAATCATGCGGATAAGGCTCGCGATTGGGCCCTCTTAACTACATGGCTAATTAATCATGAAAAGGAATTATTTACTAAGGATTAGATGATAGTCAGTTTGTAATGGATTGTAATTGCATCTACTATGAAAAGGGGAATCTCTGTGACTATACTTAATATAGTGGGCGCCAAAGTATGGGGCGGTGGCGAGCAGTATGTATATGATATGTGCGATGAATTCCATCGACGAAAGATAGAATCTTTTGTTTTAATTGATGAATCTAATCAGGAATTTAAGGAACGGTTTCAGCCTATAGCAGGGGTTATTACTGGTAACTTATATTCAGTAAAGGGATTTAGATCAATTAGGGCTATAGCTAGGGAAATGAATCGTCACCAAGTAGATGTTATTCAGTGTCATTCTGGTAAATACATCTTGCTATGTATAGCCTTAAAAAAGCTAACTGGTGCTAAGCTTATATTTTATAAGCATAATATAGTTGCAGCTAAGCATGATTTCTATCATCGATGGATTCAATCCCAAGTGGATGCTTTTATCTGTGTTTCAAAACGAGTGTATGAGGCCCAAGTCATTCCAGCTTTAAAAGATAAATATAGACTGGTTTATAATGGGATTAATACCTATCGCTTTCCTGAAATACCTGATAATAGTAAAAAGGAAAAGGAAATTTTTACCGTTGGGTATGCAGGGCGTATAACAGAGAATAAAGGCATTTTTGAATTATTGGATGCCCTTAAGATCTTACACCAGACATTTAAAAGCATTCGAATCCGTATTTGTGGTGATGGTTTGCCGGAAAATTTACGAGATTTACATCACCATATAGCTCAGCAGGGAATGGAAGAGTATGTTGAATTTTTGGGCTTTCAAAAGGATATGAATGCCTTTTATCGGTCCCTTGACTGTTTGGTTGCACCATCTAAGGTAGAAGAGGCATTTGGCCTTGTATTGTGTGAAGCCATGTATTGTGGAGTGCCTGTCATTGCCTCTACATCAGGGGCACAAGCTGAAATTATTGATTCTGGTTATTCAGGAATATTGATTGATAGGGTAGATGGCCAATCTATTGCAAAGGCTATACAGGATTTGATGGATCATCCACAAGAAAGGGCCCACATGATTCATAAGGGGTATGAACGTGTACTTGCTAACTTTACCCTTACGAAAATGGTAGATTCGATTTGTCAGATCATAAAGAGTATATAAGTTGAGGTGAGATTGTGTTTGAATATATACGAAGTCAATGGTTAACAGGTCGCAAAATATATGGAAAGCGCACCTGGAGAGAAACACGTCGCGTTGTATTACATACGACTCGTTCCATGAGTCGCCAACAAGAGATGAAACGACTGGAACAATATTTTGCTAACTATACACCGGATTGTCATATATTAGAGAGACAGGTGGGTCTGTATGAATTGATGACCCGCATCTTTTTCTTTAAGAATTCAAAAGTAAAAGAACGATTAGAAGCTATTATTAATCATTTTGATTATATAAAAGAGGTTTTTACGGACCAAGCTATTCAATCTATGTATTCTGTTGATCCAGATAATTTCCTAGATGATGTAAGTCGCATCAAGCGAGGCATTGTTATTTGGGAATCTGAAGAATTGGCTATGAAAGCTCAATTATACTATGGTGCTGGACAGCGTAAGGAAGGATTATTAACACTCTTAGTAACCTTGGAAGGTAAGGGCCTTTATCATGCTAACTTCCGATTTGGTAAGGGGTTGAATGGGGAAAAAGCCATGTGGATTGGCACCATTCAGGGCTATAAAGATGGGCTTTCTAATGCTAAGGCCGCAACCAAGAAAATGTTTGGTTACCGGCCAAAAAATTTCATCATGTATTTGCTTAGAATGATAGCTAAGCAAACTGGTGTTGAAGCTATGTATGCTGTATCCGATGAAGGCTTTTATGCTAATACTCATTTAGTGCGAGGGCATCGGGCTAAGGTAGCAGAATTGGATTCCTTATGGAAAGAATCTGGTGGGGAAATTACGAAAGACCCAAGGTTCTATGAGATTCCTTTAGAAGAATATCGCAAGCCTATTGAGGAAATTAAGTCTCAAAAGCGAAGCCAGTATCGTAAGCGCTATGAAATGCTGGATCAATATGATGGGGAAGTAGCAGAGAATTTAAAGTCCTATATAAGGGAGAGATAATTTTTAGCGTGTAAGTAGTTTGTGTGTAAAGGTGATATATATGAAAACAGTTATTATCTCTGATGTAGATAATACATTGCGCCGCCAGAATGTAGAAACTGAAACGAGTAGAGTAGGACTCGATTTTACTTTTTTTGATGCCATTATGGCCAATCGTATGGACTCAGATGAAGTGGCCTCAAAAGCCTTGCCTAATACCTTTTTGACAAGAGGCGAGATTGGTTGCGCCTTAAGTCACTTAGGTGTTATGAGGGATTTTTTATCCTCTGAAGAAAAGAGCATACTTATTTGTGAGGATGATATTTATTTTACAGATGAATTTTCAAAAGATAGAGTTAATACAATCCGTCAATTTGTTGAGGCTACAGATGAGCCGCGAGTGGTAGTCTTACAAAAAAGTAGATATCACTATAAAAATATGCAAAAGGTTGATGATACCTTACATATATACTCCGCTGTAAATCTCTTCTGTACGCATGGTTATATACTCAACCGTAAGGCTGCAGAAAATATCATGCAAATTCAAACTCCACTCTGTTTTGAAATCGATGCCTTTAAATTTTATTACTGGTTACAAAAGTGTGACCTCTATTGCCTAGATAAGGATTTAATTCTTCAAGCTAATGAGAATGATATTCCATCGACAATTTTAGGCAGAAAAGATGATGACACAGGCAAGCTCACTAAGAAAGAGTCATTTAAGATTTTATATGATCGATTATCCTTTACCGATAAATTGATTTGTAATTGGCGAAGATTAAAGAAGGCACTACATAAGCCATTTGAGTCTTTGGATTATTAAAAGGGATAAGAATTATGGAAAATATTAAGATATCGATGGTTTGGGTGGGAGATAGGATTTCTCCGATTGAAGCATTATGTATGAATTCTTATATAGCTAATGGACATGAAGTCGATTTATATGCTTATTCTCATATAGAGGGGGTACCAAAAGATATAAATATTCGAGATGCGAATGAAATTATTCCTTCATGTCATGTTTTTATGCATAGAGGAAGTTATGCTGCATTTGCTGATTTATTTCGATGGAAATTAATGGTTATGCGCGGTGGATATTATGTAGATACAGATGTACTATGTCTTAGATATTTTGATTTCCAAGAATCAGCTGTATTGGGCTATGAATCGATTAATCGTTTAACGCCTACAGTATTAGGATTTGATAATAACTCTCCGGATATTTCATTAGCTAAGGATATGTTAGAAGTTGCATTAAATCCATTACGATGGCAGATATGGGACTCCAATAAAGTGAAGTTAAAAAAAATATTGAAACGATTTTCATTCAGAAAAGTACACGCTATTGGCTGGGGAAATACTGCGGGGCCTATTGGCTTGACAAACTGCTTTAATACTAATAAATATGATATAAAACCTTATGGTATAGATACATTTTATCCAGTTCCATATGAATCTTGGATGGACTTTATAAAACCGGATATTTTAGACTTTGATTCTTTTAATTCCAACAGTTACTCAGTTCATCTTTGGAATGAAATGTGGAGACGTGGAGGGGTTGATAAATTTGGTAATTTCGATAAGAGATCCTTTGTGTATAAAGCAATGGAGCGCTATTTATAATAAATAATATTTATATCTATAATATTTAAATCTATTCGTTATCTGATAAGATGATTTAAGTGGATTATAACTCTATAAATTTCACTTATATGAGTGTTATAGGTATAAGAAAATAGGTTGTTGCATAGCTGATTTTCCATCCACTTCTCTGCGAAATATTGTATTCATTATTCTCTTTAAAGCTTATGAAAAATCCTTTTTCTCTTCGTCTCTCACAATTTCATATACCCAAAACAAGACCTCGGTCCTTTGAGGAAATTGGTCTCAACCGTCGATCTTTGATTGAGCTCATCTTAAAAGGAGCCTTAGTTGGTATTATAGCTGGTTTCTTTGGGGCTACCTTCCGCTGGGGTATTTTGACTTCAGAACATATCCGTTGGCATCTGATGGAAGGGATTACGCCCTTAGGAATCGTCCTTTGGTTAATCCTCATGGTGGTCATGGCCTTTATCATCGACCGCTGCCTCAAGTGGGCCCCTCTGTCTGGTGGATCTGGGATTCCTCAGATTGAAGGGGAAATGGTGGGTCTCTTTGACATGAAGCCGGGGCGTACTTTAATTTCTAAGTATATTGGCGGTATTCTGACGGGATTAGCTGGTTTCTCTGTAGGCCGGGAAGGGCCGGCAGTCCAACTAGGAGGATCTGTAGGTAAGCTCATTTCCTACTTCCTCAAATCCTCTATTCGTGAACAACGCCTCCTCACATCAGCTGGGTCGGCAGCGGGTTTAACAGCGGCCTTTTCCGCTCCTGTATCGGGGGCCATCTTCGTCTTTGAAGAGGTTCATAAGTCTTTTTACCCACTCCTAGTGGTACCGACCTTTGTGGCTACTATCTGTTCTAACTTCGTTACCTCCACTATCTTTGGCCTTGAACCAGCCTTGGGTTTTTCCGTTATGGAAGGGCTGCCCATTAACTACTTTGGCCTCCTCCTCCTTATGGGGGTCTTTATGGGATTAATAGGGGTCTTCTTCTGCCGTATGATCTTCCTCATGAAGGACTTTTTCGCCTGGATGAAGGTTCCTTCCTTTGTGAAATTGTCCATTACCTTCTTAGCGATTGCCCTTATAGGCTTTGATTCCCAGCTCCTCTTGGGGGGCGGCAATGACTTAGTAGGTCAACTGGCTTATGGTCATTATGGAATCATGCTTTTGGCAGGTATCGTTCTAGGCAAGGTTTTGGTGACCACCTTCTGCTATGGATCGGGTGCGCAAGGGGGCATCTTCCTCCCCATGTTAGTTATCGGCGGGGCCGCAGGGGCCCTATCTAATGGTGTTTTCCTCCACTATGGCCTCATTGGGGATGGCTATACAGCCCAGTTTGTTATCTGTGCCATGGGTGGTATGCTAGCAGCTGCTATGCGGACTCCTCTCCTGGCTATTCTCCTAGTCTTGGAGATGACCAATTCCTTCTCTAATATCTTTGCCGTTGGTACTGTCACCATGGTGGCCTACTTGGTGGCAGAGATGTTGAAAGAGCCTCCAATTTATGATTCCCTCCTTCAAGCTATGACCAAGGATAAAAATGTGGAACCGGTTCAAACCTTCTTCCAAACCAAGGTCCCTGTGGTCAGCCCTTATATTGGGGTGGCCCTCAAGGACTTGCACATCCCTTCTGAGGCATTGATTGTATCCATCAATCGTAATGGGGACTATATCGTGCCCCTAGGAGATGTAAAGTTGGCTGCTGGGGATGAGGTACAGGTATCCTGTAAGCGAGGTTGTCTGCAAGAGGCTAAGGCCTTCTTCCAGGCGACGACAAATGAATAATAGATTGATTGCTATGTAGTTGTTTAGTCTGGTCGTCCACAGTAGGTGGGCGGCCATTTTTGTTGTTCAGAGTCTGTATCGTTTGTACACCAATAGGAGGGAGCATTAATTGATAAATAGTTTAAAGCTATGAAGAATAAGTAGAAGCAACTATTTTTCTATCTAATATCCCTCTGCTATAGTAGGTTCATAGTCTTTTTTCGATATTTGGAGGATTCTTATGACCCTACAAGAACGTATCAATACAGGCCACATGACCACCTATCAGTGGGGCGTAGTCATATTAGCTACGGCCCTTAACCTCTTAGATGGTTTTGATGTATTGGCCCTGGCCTTTACTGCTTCTGCTATCAAAGGGTCCTTGGGCCTAGATGGGACCCACTTGGGCTACCTCTTATCTGCCGGTTTGGTGGGCATGACCCTTGGCTCTGTGGGCTTGGCCCCTTTGGCTGACCGTATAGGTCGCCGTAAGTTGTTGATTTTATCTCTAATTTTGTCGGCTATCGGCATGTTTGGGTCCGCCCTGTCTTCTACAGCGCTTGAATTAGGCATCTGCCGGGTTATCACAGGGTTAGGTGTAGGGGGCATCTTGGTAGGGACCAATGTTATCGTCAGCGAGTATTCCTCTCGTAAGTGGCGGTCTTTGGCCATCTCCATCTTTGCTTCTGGCTTTGGTGTTGGTGCCCTCTTGGGAGGTACCTTCGCCGTAGCCTTGCAGGGCCTCTATGGTTGGCATTCCGTCTTTGTATCTGGCGGGATCTTGACCCTCCTTTGCCTTTTGGCTGTTGTCCTTTGGTTGCCAGAGTCCATCGCCTTCATCCAAGTTAAGGGGGGCGACCTTGCTAAGGACCGTTTGGCCAAGTTGGCGAACAAGTTAGGCATTACAGGGGACTGGGATCTTGGCCAGGCTCAGGATAAGAAGGCTTCGGCCTCTGTCTTACAATTATTATCTACTGATTACCGTCGGTCTACCCTAGCCATTTGGGGTGCCTTTGTAGCGGTTATGTTTTCCTACTATTTTGTATCTTCTTGGACACCAGCCCTCTTGAAGGAGGCGGGTATGTCCCTAGAACAATCCGTCAGTGTAGGTATGATGATCTCCTTGGGTGGGACATTGGGATCCTTGGCCTTTGGTGCCTTGGCTAGCCGCTGGTCCGCCCGGAATGTTCTTATGGCCTTCGGCCTGGGGTCTGCTATTATTGCCTCCATCTTCATTGCCTTGGCAGCCCATCTCTGGTTGGCTATCATTGCCGGCATCTGGATTGGCTTCCTAATGAATGGTTGTATTTCTGGCCTCTATGCCATCAATCCAACCCTCTATGCCACCCATATCCGGTCTACTGGTGTGGGTGTGGCCATCGGCGTAGGTCGCTTAGGAGCCATCTTGGCACCAACTATCGCAGGGGTCCTTTTAGACGGTGGCTTTGATAAGCAAGATCTCTATATGGGAGTTGGCCTTGTCATGGTCTTGGCAGTCATTTCTGTAGCTTTTTTGCGCAAGCAGGACGGACAGGTTTAGCTGCTTTTAGATTCCCTAAAATGTACATGAAGAATAGACAAATGTATTCTATAAATAGAATTAATCTTGTAAAACTATTGTCTTACTAGCTTTTATACAGTATAATATCCGTATTACAGCAAAAAACGTTGATCGGGTATAAAGTTATAGCCAGAAGACCTCAAGAGAATTGCCGGTTGGTGCGAGGCAATGGTCGGGTTATAGTGAAACTCTCCCGTGAGTTGCGATGGTGAAAATAGCAGTAGTCATCGAGGGTGGTCACCGTATAGCCACACGAGAACCAACTAGGGTGGTACCGTGTTATAGGAAACCTATGACGCCCCTTGGAATAACCATGTTATTTCAAGGGGCTTTTTATATGTGTTCATAGAGATGGATGGTCCCTATGAGCTCTTAGAAAGGATGTTTCAGATGGATACAAATCGCGTTTATTTCTTTGATACTACTCTTCGTGATGGGGAACAAACACCAGGTGTAGCTCTCCAAACTCCGGAGAAGATTGAAATTGCAAAGGGTTTAGTACGACTTGGCATAGATGTTATCGAAGCAGGCTTCCCTGCGGCTTCCCCTGGGGACTTTGACGCGGTAGCTACCATTGCACGCGAAGTAAAAGGGACGACTATTTGTGCCCTAGCTCGCTGTAATGAGAATGATGTTATTAAGGCCATCGATGCTTTGAAATATGCGGAACGTAGTCGTTTACATGTATTTATTGCTATTTCTGAACTACATATGCAGTATAAGTTGAAGATGACTCGCCAAGATGTCTTAGATAAGGTTAAGACTATTCTTGAACTTGCTAAGGGGAAGGTTGATGAAATCGAATTCTCAGGCGAAGATGCATCTCGTGCGGACTTGGATTTTGCCTGCCAAGTATTTGGTGTCGCTATTGCTGGTGGTGCTAGCATTATCAATGTTCCTGATACAGTAGGTTATATGATGCCAGGTGAGTTCGCAGAAAAAATCCGCTATATTAAGGAACACACACCAGGCATAGAAAATGCGATTATTTCCGTTCACTGCCACGATGATTTAGGGCTTGCCAATGCCAATTCTTTAGCCGCTGTGGCAGCTGGTGCACGACAAGTAGAATGTACGGTTAATGGCTTAGGTGAACGGGCCGGTAATGTGGGGATTGAAGAAGTAGTTATGTCCCTTAAGACGCGGCATGATTACTTCCATGACTTGGATGTAGCTATTGATACTACCCAATTCACGCGCCTATCTCAATTGGTAGCGCGTTTGACTGGCGTAGCGGTACCTCCTAACAAGGCTATTGTTGGGTCTAACGCCTTTGCCCATGAATCTGGTATCCACCAACATGGTATGATGAGCAATCCTGAAACCTATGAAATCATGACGCCAGAATCCGTAGGGGCTGGTAAGACCCATATTGTTCTTGGTAAACACTCCGGCCATCATGCCTTTGTAGACCATTTGGCTAGCTTGGGCTTTACCCTTGACGAAGAGAAGGCTAAGGACCTCTTTACCAAGTTTAAAGCTTTGGCAGATCGCAAAAAACAAGTCTATGATGATGACATTATTGCTCTTGTTATGGATAATATGCACCATAAAAAGGCCGTTCAGGTCCTTCGTCACCAATACAAGTCTGATGAACATGGTTATGCCTATGCGGATATCCGTCTAGAAACACCGGAAGGAATCCGGGAAGATGCAGCTGTGGGGGACGGGCCTGTAGATGCCTCCCTTAAGGCTGCGGAACGGGCTCTAGGTATGGATATTGAGCTTAAGGAATTTAAGATGCGCGCCATTACAGAAGGCAAGGATGCCTTAGGAGAAGCAGTTGTGAAAATCGCTATCGGCGGTAAGGTATTCCAAGGTCGCGGGATTTCAACAGATATTGTTACATCCAGCGTGAACGCTTATGTGTCCGCGGTTAACTCTATGTACCTATCCCGTGAGTTAGAAGAGGAGAAACACTAATATGGGTATGACCATTACTGAAAAGAATATGGCCCGCCATGCAGGCCTAGATACTGTGAAGGCAGGACAAATTATCGAGTGTAAGTTGGATGCTGTTCTCATGAATGACATCACCTTCCCACCAGCCCTTCGGGAATTCAAGAAAATCGATAAGCCTGTCTTCGATAAAGACCGTATCTACTTGATTCCTGACCATTTCACCCCAAATAAGGATATCCAATCCGCTACGCAAGCTAAGGTTATGCGTGACTTTGTTAAAGAACAAGGGATTACCCACTACTACGAAACTGGCCGGGTAGGGATTGAGCACGTTATCATTCCAGAAAAGGGTATGATCGCCCCTGGTGAAATGATGATTGGCGCTGACTCCCATACCTGTACTTACGGGGCCCTCAATGCTTTCTCCACGGGCATTGGCTCTACAGATGCGGGTGTGGCCATGGCTATGGGCCAAACTTGGTTTAAGGTACCAGAAACCATTAAGGTTGAATTAGTTGGTAAACCAGCCCCTTACATCACTGGTAAGGATGTAATCTTGGAACTCATTGGCCGTATCGGCGTTGATGGGGCCCGTTATATGGCCCTCGAATTCGCTGGCGATGGAGTTCAATATATGACCATGGCAGACCGCTTGACTATCTGTAATATGGCCATCGAAGCGGGCGGTAAATGTGGTGTATTCCCTTATGATAAGGTGACAGAAGACTACCTTAAGGGCCGCGTGACACGGGCCTTTGAACCGATTGCTGCTGACGAGGATGCGGTTTATGCCCAAACCGTAACTATCGACTTAGCTGCTCTGAAACCTGTGGTGGCTTTCCCTCACTTGCCTTCCAATAAGCACTATGTAGGTGACTTTGAGGAAATTAAAATTGACCAAGTCATCATCGGGTCTTGCACCAATGGTCGCTTCGAAGACTTGGAAGCGGCAGCAGAGATCTTTAAGGGCCGCAAGGTAGCGCCCTTTGTCCGTTGCATCATCATTCCTGGGTCTCAAGCTGTTTACGAAGAAGCTATGAAGGCTGGCCTCATCCAAACCTTCTTGGATGCAGAATGCGCCGTATCCACACCAACCTGTGGTCCTTGCCTAGGTGGTTATATGGGTATCATGGCAGAAGGGGAGCGGACCGTTTCCACGACTAACCGTAACTTCCGGGGCCGTATGGGTCACGTAGATTCTGAAGTATACTTAGCTAGCCCATATGTAGCAGCCGCATCGGCAGTTTTAGGTCGTATTGCTGGCCCTGAGGAGGTAAAATAATGGACTTTGAAAGCAAAAAAATCTGGCGCTACGGCGACGATGTAGATACAGACGTAATCATTCCTGCTCGTTACCTCGCTATCGCTGATTGGAATGAATTGGCTGAACATGCCATGGAAGATATTGATACTAGCTTTGCCCCTAATGTGAAAGCAGGGGATATTATGGTAGCGGGCAAGAACTTTGGGTGCGGTTCTTCCCGTGAACACGCCCCAGGAGTTATTAAGGCTAAGGGCGTACCTGTAGTTATCGCCCACTCCTTTGCGCGGATCTTCTTCCGCAATGCTATTAACATCGGCCTTCCTTTGGTGGAAATCGGCGATCAAGTAGACCATATCAAACCAGACCATGCCATTGGCGTAGAGTTGGAAAAGGGCTTGGTTCACAATTTGACTACGGGGGAAACCTACCAAGGTACGGCCTTGCCTCCTTTCATTCAAGAAATTGCTAAGGCCGGTGGTCTTGTAGAGTTCGCAAAACACCGCAAGTAAAGCAGGGATAGGATTTACCGAATTGTAAAACTGGTAGAGGAGATTATTATGAGCCAAGTAAAAAATATCGTATTGATTCCTGGTGATGGGATTGGTACTGAAATTTGTGATGTAGCTCGCAAGGTCTTGGATAAGGCCTTCCAAAAGGCTGGTGTCACAGCTAACTGGATTGAGAAAAAAGCAGGGGGTGCCTCTATCGATGAGTTTGGCGTCCCTTTGACAGAGTATACCATCAATGCTTGTAAGGATGCTGATGCGGTCCTCTTGGGCGCCGTTGGCGGCCCTAAGTGGGATAACCTAGATCCTGCTATTCGCCCAGAAAAGGCTATCTTGGGCCTGCGCAAGGCCTTGGGCCTCTTCTGTAACTTGCGGCCTGTTAAAATTTATCCAGCCCTCAAGGAATATTCTCCTTTGAAGCCAGACTTGGTAGAGGATGTAGACTTTGTTATTGTCCGCGAGTTGACTGGTGGCATTTATTTCGGCGAGCGGGAAGAAGCACAGGGGCAGGGGCCTGAGGAATTCGCTTGGGACAAGGAAACCTATGCCCGCTATGAAATCGAACGGATCATGGATGTGGCTATGGAAACGGCCCGTAAACGTAATAAAAAGGTGGTTTCCGTAGATAAGGCTAATGTCTTGGCTTCTAGCCGCTTGTGGCGGGCTATTGCCAAGGAAAAGGCAGAGGCTAATAAGGACATCGCTGTGGATTATTACTATGTAGATAATACAGCCCAACAATTGGTTGTTCGTCCATCTCAATTTGACGTTATCGTAACGACTAACCTCTTTGGCGATATCCTCTCCGATGAAGGGGCTGTTATCTCTGGTTCTATTGGCCTTTTACCATCGGCTTCTATGGGTACTGGTACGGCTCTCTATGAACCCATTCATGGGTCTGCGCCGGATATCATGGGCCAAAATTTGGCCAACCCATTAGGGACGATCCTATCTGCGGCTATGATGTGCCGTCACTCCTTGGATCTTCCACAAGTGGCTGATGCTATTGAAAGGGCTGTAGAAGCTGTCTTGAATGACGGTTATCGGACTGGTGATATCTACCGTGAAGGCCTCAAAAAGGTGGGCACTGTAGAAATGGGCCAGGCTGTTATGGACCGTTTGTAAGAGGCGCTATTAAAAAAGGCGATGAAGCTGTGTGCCTCATCGCCTTTTTACTGCAAAAAAATGGGAGCCATATCATCGATATGGCTCCCTTAAAAATGATTATTTATTTTTGTAATTTTCGTAAGCCTTTTGGAAAATCGGTGTAGGAATGCCCAATTCTTTCCCCTTTTTCACCACATAGCCCACCATGAGGTCGAGTTCTGTATCTTGAGGCTGTTTGTCAGATGCTAAATCCCGGTAGAGGGAGGTAATAGTATCGTCGGGACTCGTTAGGAATTTATCCTTAATGGTTTCAATATAGGATTGGTGCATGATAACACCAGCTTCAGCGGCCACTTCATGGATTTCTCGGTAGGCTCCATCCACGATTGCCTGGTAGTTAGGTTGGCTCTTAACGTAGCCTGTATTGCCCTTGTAGTAGCAGAGAATAGCGGACATAGTGCCAGTGATGGCCAATTTTTTCCAGGAGGCTAATTCGATATCCTGGGTTACTTCCGTTTCTAGGCCTGCCTCTGTAAGCATATGGGCAATGGCTTGGAAGGATTCAGGGTTTTGTCCCCCTTGAAGGCCAAAGCGGATATCGCAAGGGCCACCGTCTTGGACTATATGGCCAGGTTCTTCTACATGGCTAAAGGTGCGGATGATACCGTCGGCTAGGATACAAGGAGGTAGGTGGTCTTTGAGTTGGTCTGATACAAGGACCCCGTTGAGGAGAGGGATGACTATGGTGTTTGGACCCACCATAGGAGCTAGATCTTGGCAGACTTCTTTTAGGTGGTCCCCCTTAGTGCAGAGGAAGACTAGGTCTACTTGGCCAATGGCTTGTGGGTCATGAGAAACCATTTTAGGTTTTACAAGTATGTTGCCTAGTTTGGCAGACTCTAACCGAAGACCCTTGTGGGCAATGGCCTCCTCCGTAGCGCCGCGGGCGTAGAAGTAGATATCATCATAATGGTTAGCTAAGGCGCCACCAACTAGGCCACCGATACCGCCGATGCCGAAAATTAAGACTTTCATAGGATTGTTCTCCTTATTCATTAGGCCTGTGGCCTGATAGCTTGTAGTATATGGCACATAGCCATGGTTATATCAATCTATGTCCAGTATAGCAAAGACCTATAGTTTTTCATATGTAAAGAGAAATGTATACATAGGACTTGGCTATGATAAAATTAATAATTATTGTGTTTTGTAAAGGAATGACTATGGTAACAAAATCCCAATTATTGAAAATGCTAGTAGTCATCGCCTTTGGTGCCTTTCTCTGGTTCTTGCCTCATACGGAGGCCATTAACCCGCAAGGTTGGCACCTCTTGGCGGTATTCGCAGCGACAATCTTATCATTTATCCTTCGCCCTTGGCCTATCGGTGTTATGGCCTTCTTCGGTATTGCTTTTGCCGTAGGGACATACACCATCGAGATGAAAGAAGCCTTAGGTGGCTATACGGATGCTAATGTATGGCTTATCGTATCCGCCGTATTCTTCTCCCGGGGCCTTATCAACTCAGGCTTGGGCAAGCGGATTGCCTACACCCTTATCAAGTACTTTGGGACCAGCTCCCTCAAGTTGGCCTATGCCTTGGCTATGACAGACCTCATCATCTCGCCGGCAACCCCATCTAATACGGCTCGAGGTGGGGGGATCATTTATCCAATCGTTCAGAATATTTCCCTCTGCTTCGGTTCTCGCCCTGGGGAAACAGCACGCAAGATTGGGGCCTACCTCATGACCACAGCTCACACGGTTAACACCTGTACGGTAACGGTTTTCTTGACGGCCTGCTCCGGCAATCTCCTCATCACTTCCTTGGGGGCCAAGCTTTTTGGTTATGAAGTAACCTGGATGGGGTGGCTCATGGCTGGGGCCTTGCCTGGTCTCGTGTCTATGTTGGTCATGCCTTACTATATCTACAAGATCTACCCTCCAGAGATTAAGGAAACCCCAGAGGCCCGTACTATGGCTGAGCGAGAACTAGAGGCCTTGGGTCCTATTACCAAGATAGAAAAGTATGTGGCTGCTATCTTCGTAGGTTGTATCATCCTCTGGTCTACCACGACTTTGACCCATTTACACCCAACGGTTATCGCCATCTTCGGGGTTTTAGCATGCATCGTTACTGGTTGCTTGTCTTGGGATGATATCCTCAGTGAAAAGCAAGGCTGGGACATCCTCATCTGGATGGGGACCTTGGTTTGTATGGCCGGCCTCTTGGGTAAGTTTGGTGTGGTGAAAGCCTTCGCCGATTTCGTAAAGCTCCACTTGGAAGGCATGGACTGGCGCTATGCGGCGGTTATCATCTCTGCTGTATTTGTCTATTCTCAATACTTCTTCGCATCTGGTACGGCTCGTATTACGGCCCTCTTTTCGGCCTTGGCTTCTATCATGGTAGCCTTAGGGGCGCCGATCTATTATGTCATCATGATGTTCGGTCTCATGAACTCTCCTGGTTGTACCTTGACCCACTATTCTTCAGGGGTAACGCCAATCTTCTTCGGGTCTGGCTATGTGCCACAGGGGACCTGGTGGCGGGTGGGCTTCCTCATCTCCGTCGTCTCTTACATCATTCACTTTGGTTTAGGGTCTTTGGGGATCTGGGCCTTTGGCCTAATTTAATACTAGACAGTCTCTCTACTTTAAAGTCTTCTTCTAATCTATTAGATTGTGGAACCTTCTCTTAGGTGGAGAGGCTTTTTTATGCCTCACAAGAGGTGGGTCTAACTCTGTCCCACCTGGGCCAAGTAAAGATAAAAAAGATTGTGCACTGCCTATCCTTGTAGACTAGATTAGAGGGGCGTATGATGACCTTGTAATTGTTTTGTCTTGGGAGGTGAAGGTATGACACAAGACCTACATATGAATATGTCCTACATGATTGATTTGCACAAACTCTTGCTAGACTGGCGCCATTGTATGGGATTATCCCAGGGGGAGATTGCCCGGCGAACCCAGCTAGACCAGTCCTATATATCCATGATTGAGAGGGGCGTGGTGGATATACGCCTATCGACCTTGGAACGGATTTTAGAGGGCTTTCAGTTGGAGGCTGTGGAATTTCTTCAGGGACCTCAAGACAATACGAAGAAAGAGGACCTTTTAGATGGGGATGACTAAGTTCTATCTAGAAAAATTATTGATTGCTTTAGAAGTTACTTCCATGAGGGAATCGTTTACAAAGCCTGTATATTTGGTATAATCATAGCTAGAGTAAGACGATTTTCCGTCAATTAATAAGGAGGCTTTAATCGTGGACTTGATTCAACAATTAAAAGACAAAGTAAAAGGCGCTAACAAACGCATTGCATTACCAGAAGCAACAGATGCTCGCGTGCTCCAAGCGGCTGTCCAAATTACTAAAGAAGGTTTTGCTGTGCCAGTATTGGTTGGCGACGAAGCAGCTATCAAAGCTGCAGCTGCTAAAGAAGGCGTAAACATCGACGGCATCGAAATCATCAGCCCTGAAAACTTCGATCGTTTCCAAGAAGGCGTTGATACATTCGTTGAATTGCGCGCTAAAAAAGGTATGACACCTGAAAAAGCAACACAAACCTTGCATAATGACCTCTTCCTCGGTGCTATGCTCGTTCGTTTGGGCGTATGTGATGGTATGGTAGCGGGTTCTGCTTCCCCAACTGCTAGTGTACTCCGCGCTGCCTTGCAAATCATCGGCACTAAAAAAGGTTCCAAAACCGTTTCCGCTTGCTTCTTCATGTTCACTAAAACTCCTCAATATGGCGATGATGGGGTAATGGTATTCGCTGACTGCGGCGTTATTCCTAACCCAACTTCCGAACAATTGTCCGATATCGCTGTATCTTCCGTAGATAAAGCTCGCAAGGTCTTGGGCTACACTGATCCTCGCGTTGCTTTCTTGTCCTTCTCTACAAAAGGGTCTGCTTCTTCTCCAGAAGTTGATAAAGTTATCGAAGCTGTTAACATCACTAAAGAACGCGGTGTTGACTTCGAATTCGATGGCGAAATGCAATTGGATGCTGCTATCGAACCAGTTGTAGCTGCTAAAAAAGCACCAGATTCCAAGGTTGCTGGTAAAGCAAACGTGGTTATCTTCCCTGACTTGGGCGCTGCTAACATCGGTTATAAATTGGTACAACGCTTCGGCGGTGCTACTGCCTTGGGCCCATTGATTCAAGGCTTGGCTGCTCCTGTTCACGACTTGTCTCGCGGTTGCTCCGCACAAGATATCGTTGATATTGCTGCTATCGCAGCAGTAGAAGCATTGGATGCTTAATTTCATAAGCTTTCTCCAAAAGATTCTATAAAAGACGAGCCTTAGGGCTCGTCTTTTTTGCTATAATAGAATAATGATAGCTTTTCTTATTATCTATGGGGAAGAATTATGAAACTGTATTTTCTGCACCATTCTGGCTTTATGCTAGACGATGGCTGCCGTTGCTATATATTTGATTACTATAAAGATCCTAAAGGTTTAGTTAAGGGGGTCTTTGATCAGGGGCGAGAACTCTGGTTCTTTGTCTCCCATGTCCACTTTGATCACTATAATGAAGCCATTAAGGAATTTAGTTCCCCTAAGACCCGCTACATAGTTCATGAGGATGTACATATGGGCAGTGGTTTTACGGTGACTGCTATGGCCCCAGGAGATAAGGTGGTTTTGCCAGGCCTTGTGGGAGCGGATGACCCTGAGGTATCCATTGAGATGTTTGGGTCTACGGACTGTGGTGGGTCTTTCCTGGTCCGGGTATCTGGAAAGACCATCTTCCATGCGGGCGACCTCAACTGGTGGCACTGGCTAGGGGATAGTCCTGATAATCTCAAGGAGGCCAAGGCCTTAGCCTGGAATGAGCTAGGTAAGCTCCAGGGCTTACAGGTTGATTATGCCATGTTCCCAGTGGACAACCGACTGGAGGAGGCCATGGAGTGGGGGCTTATTGAATTCCTCCGCCGGGTGACCGTGACTGGCCTTTTGATTCCTATGCACCTTAACGGACCCGCTTGGCAACCGTCTACCTATTATGGTGCTTTATTTGGGCAGGTGCCCCTTTGGAATGTATCCTTGGATGGAGATAGTATATGCGTCGACCAATAGCCAATATTATATTGGGCCTAGCTGCCTTGGTGACCCTCATAGCCTACCCTTGGCGGCAGGATCTGTGGGGGGGCCTCCTCTTCCATATTGGTGGGGCCGCTACCATAGGTGGCCTGGCTGACTGGTATGCGGTGACAGCACTCTTCAAGAAGCCTTTGGGGATTTCCTTTAAGACTGAGCTCATACCTCGCAACCGCCAACGCTTGGTGGATATGGCTCAAACCATGTTAACGGAGGAACTCTTACGGGTCTCCCACATGTACCAAATCATTAAAAAGGAACATGTCTTGGTTCGCCTCCTAGGTTTTTTCTTATCTCCTAGTGGTAAGGATCAAGTCCGTCAAACCTGCTTAAACTTGGGAAAAGATCTTCTACCCGGCTTGGATTGGTCTCCTATCAGTCGTGAGGCCCATATTCTAGCTAAGGAGGCCGTGGGATCCTGGCGGATTACCCCTCTTTTAGCCCAATTTGGACGGGCCCTCTTGGAACCTAAAACCTTGGGCATCCTATGGCTTCACTTTAACCGAGTCTGCCAAAAGGTGATCATCTCTAATGCGATACGGCCCTATTTGATCCGCATCGTGGAGGCCATTCTCAACCGTTATAGCGGGGTCTCCTTCGCTCGGGGTTTTCTCTTGGCTTTTTCCGACTCCCTATCACCGGATAAGTTGGTTAGCCTCTTTCAATCTAAGGCCTTGGATTACCTACAGGCCAACGAATCTCTAAATTCACCGCTAGGCTCTTATTTCACTAAGCAAGTGGCCAAGGTGGTAGATAATTTCGAGTCCAATCAACAGTGGCAGGATTTCATTGAAGACCACAAAAATAAGTACCTCCGCACCTCTATTGATCGTTGGATAGAGGGCCTAGCTAAGGGGGGGCCAGAGGCCTTTGAAAGTCTCTTAGATCAAGCTCTAGTCTATGGTCATAAGTGGGGGGAAAAGCTCCTAGATGACCAGGAAGGGCAGGTCCCTGTGGAACGCTTTCTCCTCTTCCGCTTGGTGCCAGCCCTCCAAAAGATTCATACCTATATTGGCCATATGGTGGGGCAGGAGTTGGAATCCTATTCCGGTCAAGACATGGCCCATATGGTTAAGTCTCGTCTCTACTACGATTTACAAATGGTTCGGGTCAACGGGTCCGTGGTGGGCGCCTTCCTAGGCGGCCTTATCTACGGCCTGACCCTCTTAGTTAAGGGGGTGATTTAGATGGCTAAGTATAGTCTTATGCATCGGCGGGCTAACTACCTCTTCGCCGGTTCTGCCATCCTCTTTGCCTTGGTTTGGATAGGTCAGTTTTACCTATCTGGATCCTGGTACGATGCCCTCTACTGGGTGTCTCAATCAGCCCTTATCGGGTCTGTAGCGGATTGGTTTGCCGTATCGGCTCTCTTTAGAAAGCCTTTGGGAATTCCCTTCCATACGGCCCTCATTCCCCGCAATCGGGACCGTTTTATTCGGGGGACGATTAATCTAGTGGAAACTAAGCTCCTCACCAAGGAGCGCTGCCAGGCCATTATGGACAAGATTTCCTTTGTAGACCTCTTGGATAGATACCTTAGTTCTAAATCCGGCCAGCGGTCTTTGGCTATCGTTATCGATCAAGCTTTACGGGCCTTTTGGGAATCGCGTAGCCAAGAATCTTGGGCCCACTTAGGTTCTGATAAGGTCAAGAGTTTCTTGCGGGACCAATCTCTCTTGCCTGTCTTGCAACATACTCTCCTAGACTTGTGCGAACATAACCGCTATGAGTCTATGGTGGTAGAAATTATCGAAGCTGTACAGGCCCGCTTGCGGGAACCCGCTCTCCTGTATTGGTTAGCTGCCTTCCTAGAAGAGGAAACGCAAAAGAAGAAGAAGAACTTCTTGTCGGACTTCCTCATTTCCTTCTCGGAAGCATCGGATGTTATCAATTATGAAGACATGGCTGCTTCTATTCTAGTAGAGGCTCATAGGACCTTGGATGCTTGGAAGGAACCTAATAATCCTGAACGCATTGCCTGGCTTCGCCAATGGGTTGGTCCGGTTAAGGGCATGTCTCCTGATTCAGAGGTGGCCCAATCCTTGAATGGAGCTTGGCGGTCCTGGGTAGAGGGGCTAGATTGGGCAGGCCTCTTGGAAATCCATGTCCTACCTTACCTAGATGCCCTTCTAGGCAAGGGGAATCAAGAAGGGGCTTCATCCTTGGCCCGCCTCTTGAGCGAGAGCCTTATCAAGCTTTGGGCTAGGCACCGGGACCAAGAGGACTTCCGGATTAGCTTAGAAGCCAACTTGCACGGCCTAGCTGGTCAAATTCTGGACCAGGCCTATGGCCTCTTGGGCGTCATCATACGTCATGTTTTAGAGGGCTTAACAGGACAAAAATTTGTTGATTTTATCGAATCTAAGGTGGAGGATGACCTAGCTTGGATTCGTATTAATGGTGCCTTAGTGGGCGGCTTGGGAGGTCTTCTCTTGTGGGGTCTCCTCAGCCTATTAGATTGGGTGGTAGCGTAAATGATTTCTCTCTATCCTAGCCTCTATGATAGCTTCGCCTGCAAGGCGGGTTCTTGCAAGAAGACCTGCTGTCAACGTTGGGAGATTGATATCGATCCAGAGGCACTAGCGGTCTATAAGAAGGAAGAGGGGGCCTTAGGGGACGAACTTCGGCAATGGATCGAAGAAGGCCCAGAGGGGGCTCATTTTTTCTTTGAAGCTTCTGGCTACTGCCATTTCCTTCGAGAAGACGGTCTTTGCCGTCTGGTCTTGGCCAAGGGAGAGGACTACCTCTGTCAGATCTGTCATGCTCATCCTCGCTTTTATGCCTACTTAGGTGATGTGGAACTCTGTGGGGTAGGCTTGGCCTGTGAGGCTTCCGTAGAAGGCCTTTTAGCTGATCGGCGGAGAGGGTAGGTGTTTAGGTAAAACTCCCCATAATAACAGGCTTTATCGCCCCTCTCTATTCACAAAGGGGCAAAAAAGGGGCGGGCCTGTTCCGTTACGCCTCCCTACTATTCAGTTTATCGATTACATCATCTTGCATCGATTTAGTTACATGAGTATAGATACTCAAGGTAGTGTTAGGGTCATTATGCCCTACCCGTTGCATGATTGATTTAAGCGGTACGCCTAATTCAGCTAGCATACTGATATGAGTATGCCTAAATATATGCGTAGTAAGTGATTTTCCCTCAATATGCACCGCTTTTAGTTTCCTGTTTAGAAACTGGATATCATAAGGATCACCACGGCCTGCTGTGAATATATAGCCATGTTCCTCATAGCCCTTAAACCACAACGACCGCCGTTTATTCTCTAGCATAACACTATTCAGGATACTAACCGCTCTATCTGAAAGCGATACATCTCTCACAGAATAGATATTCTTAGGCGTTCCTCTCTTTACCTCACTCTTATTTGTATAATCATATTGGATCGTACCATTGACATTAATCGAGGCATTTTCTTTATCATAATCAACCGTCCGTAATGCCAACAATTCACCAATCCGTAACCCTGTTAAGCTCATAAACTCAAATAATAAAGCTATGCGTTTATCATTTTTAGATAGTTGCTGTAAAGTTTCCTTTAACTCAACCGCATCAAGAAATTTACCTTGCCTTTTAGCTATATCAACATGGCTAAAGGGCTTTTTCTTTATTTCCACATCATCGAAATCAATGATATTGGAAATAAACTTTTTCCGTTTTGCATACTTACATATAGCTTTCATAGTTGTGAATGTAGCCCTTGTGTACTGATAGGAGAGGTTTTCAACATAATAGACCTTATGTAGTACCTCTTCCATTAGAACCGCCGTCACCTTAGCAATAGGCAACTTTTTATCCATATAGGTAAAGATTTTTCTCACATAAATACAGTGATTTAAATGCGTAGAAACCTTTACCGTAGGCTGTGTATGCTCTAACCATAATTTAGCCACCTCATACATGGTTATATTAGGATCAAGATACGCCTTTTTCACAATACCTTGCAGTTTCTTTTGTAATTCTATACTTGCCTGCTTACGAGCGTAAGGGCTATTACTATTCAGTGTTACGGATACCTTACGAGTATCGCCATTCGGCAATTCATACCGTTCACAATACTTGTACCGAGTACCCTTACTGTTTGTGAGCGTTTCTACCCACATAGTGACCGCCTTTCTAATACTAGGCGGAAAATAACTCAGCTATTATAATTCGAATTCAATACTAATACTAGGTCTATCGAGTAACTGTGCAATCTCTATAAGATTATTGCCTACACTACTTGCTCTTAGATCCTTATCTATCATCTCACTGATAGATTGATATACATCATTTTTCAAAACCTTTGGCAAATTATTAATGATTTTCTCAGCTCTTAGCAATGTATCACCATTATCCACAGGTAAAAAGTTAAAGATAAGTTGGCTATACCCTTCTACAAAATACCTGCCGATAGCTTTAAATTCCACACTAAATTTCTCCACGCCTATATCAAAGTTAAGGAACAACGTGCAAGGAAGTTCCATAGTCTCCGCATTCTTATCATCAGAGGCATAATTGTTATAACCTATAACCTCTATATTAAAAACTTTTGGAGTGATATCTACAGGTGCATATGCAAATAAATCACTAGGAGATATTCTTAGATATTTACAAAGTTTATTCATCGTATCTAATTGAATTCCCTTCAAATGATTTTCGCTTAATGCAGTTAGTGTAGTCCTACTGATACCCGTATCATTCGATATCTTACTGATTCTAATATTATTTTCAGCTAGTAAAATTTTAAGATTACTTTTTATCATACGATCACCTCTTACTAATATCATACAGTTTCACAATCATAAAATCAATGGAGATAATATATAATGTTCAGAATATTGAACAAAAATATATTGACGGAATAGCTGTGTTAAGATATTATTTAATCAGAAAGGTAATTGTTCAATATTTTGAACAAATAAGGTGAAGATATGAAAAAATACGCAAAGTTAAAGGGAATTAGAGTTCAATGTGGTCTATCCCAAAAAATGCTCTCTCAATGTATCAACTGTAGTTATCCTGTATACAATGCCAAAGAAAACGGAAAGGTAAAGTTTACCGCCGATGACATGGCCAAGATTAGAGATGTACTATCTGATAAGCTTGGCCAACCACTCACAATAGATGAGCTTTTCTTCTAGGGCGTATCACCGCATCATCTTGTGAGTGCAAATATCCCTAACACGATACATTTAATCATACGATCACCTTTTCCGTGTTAGTAGATATCATACTCTTAGCATTGATGCGGATAAGCAAACACTAGAGGCCATTACACACTATTCAGGTGTAATCTATCGAGGCGATACGCAAAACGCCCATATAGGGGCAATAATTAAATCGTTTTTCTTAAAGAAAGGACAAAATGCTATGGAAAACACTATTTATAGTGAAACACAGCAAAATATGGGGCTGAGACCAATCATGGTACAGCCAAAACAGCTGACTACTCTATTTAATCTATCCCGTTCATCGGTGCAAAAGTTTGTGAATGAAATGCTCCTCACAGAAGAGTTCAAGGACGGAGTAACCCGCATCAGCCATAATCTAACACTTGTGAGCTTAGTACAGTTTGAAGAGTTTCTAAAGTCTAAGGATATGGCCAATTTTAGATAGGAGAATAATATGAATACGCAAAATATCGATACGCTAGCACACCTTAAAAACGAAACCGCATTCCTCAATGAATTATTAGGCCGTACGGATCTACTAATCGGAGGGTGTACACAAACGCTCACAGAGCTAGAAGAAAAAGGTGAAAAGCTAGACAGCGACAAATTACTGCCCGTTGTGAATCAGTTAGATATCTATGGGGCTTACCTAGCCGAGATTATCTTCAGCACACTAGGCCGTATAGAAACACACCTAGACACACTAATTCAAACCGATAGGAGTAATACAGATGAACTATAAAGCACGCAGATACGCAAAACGAAAAGGACTACCTACTAATATCCAAATCGTATTTCCAACCCGTCGAGGGGGCGGACTAGGTAAGATGCAGAATAATGCTAAATACCTAGCTCCAAAGCAAAATAGCGAGGTAAATCATGGCCAAGCAAAATAAAAACGCCCATGATGCGGACAACATCACGAGCGTAACAAAAGGAAAAACCCTGCAGTTACCAATAACGGGCGACCTTTGCGTTTACTATAACATACCCCTTGAAATGCGTAAATACAGCAATTGGCTTGTGAGAAAGAGCAAAATACCATATAGCCCAGTAACCCACAAGCAGGGGAACAGCCGTAACATATGCGGTACATTCAAGCAGGCTATAGAGGCCCTTAAAACAGGTCTCTATGACGGCCTAGGTTTCCACTTTGACGGCACTCCATTCACAGGGATAGACCTTGACCACCATGTAACAGACAGTAACCTTGATGAAATGGCCACTCAAATAGTTACAGAATGTAACTCTTACACCGAGTACAGTCCCTCAGGAACGGGTCTCCATATCATTGTGAAAGGAAATACCCCTCATAGTGTTAAAAACAGCCCTATGGGATTTGAAATGTATTCACAAGGACGGTATTTTACAGTAACGGGAAACAAGATACAAAAAGGCACGCCCTCTTGTGAATATATCCCCTATCGACAAGATACCATTCAAATGCTATTCGATACATTCGCCGTACAGGGCCTAGATGATGCGGTAGATGATACCACCTGTAGCGGGTTAAACAGTATCAGCCTAGAGCCTATATATAGTGAAGATGACCTACAGACGGTTATCACCCGCATCAGGAACAGCGGTCAAAGTGATAAGTTCGCAAGACTATTTGATGAGGGCGATACATCAGACTATGGAGGAGACGCCTCCCGTGCTGATGCGGGCCTCTTAGGGATCTTGTACTTTTGGTGTAGAGGTAATGCTCAAAAGATGCACGATATCTTTTGTCTATCAAAGCTAGCTACACGGGATAAATGGCAAGTAGGCAATACAGGGCATGATCCTTTATATTACAGACTACTTACTATACGCCATGTTATCGCTCATCTAGACCGCAAGCGGAAAGAGGCCGATAAGATAGCGAAGCAGGAATTTATTAATGCCTTTTATGATTAAGGGGGATACATGAAAAATAAGCAGGTAAAGAGAGATACATGGGGTTTTACAGATGATAACGGGAAAATACTAACCCGTGAACTAGGGGAGCACCTGATTAAGTGCTTTAATATCGTACATATTAAACAAACAGCCACTATGAGTACAAATGTAGCACTCACAACCCCACTCTATAGCTACAACCCCAACTACGGCGTATACGAGGGGCTGACTGTGAATGGTCTAGAACCACTCCATAAAATGATTTACAAGATGACGGGCGATATAGAAATATCCTCTAATAAGATTAATGACACAATACGGTATATTAAGGCCAACGCCCCCACCCTACCTTTTATTGAAACTAATATTATCGCCTTTAAGAATACGCTCTATGATGTAGAGCATGATACCGTGCTACAGAAAGATCCTGAGATAGTTACCACTACTCGTATGACAAATACAGTGTATAACCCCGATATAGTGGTACACTCACAGCTTGATACCTTTATGCATAACCTTTTTGGCGGTAAAAGTGATGATGCGGAAATGATGCGGTTTATCTATGAGGTCATCGGTTACTGCCTTGTGAATAATACATTTGCTCAAAAATTCTTTATCCTATACGGTGAGGGCGGTAACGGAAAGAGTTCCTTCCTCCAATTACTCACCTGCTTACTAACTGAGGCGAATGTTTCAAATATCGCTCTCATTGATATAGACGGGAATAAGTTCCGTTTAGCCGAAATTATGGGTAAATTCGCCAATATAGGCGATGATATAGATAGCACCTCTATTCTGAGTACCGCCAATATTAAAAAAATCGTAACAGGGGATACCATTATGATTGAGCGAAAAGGCTGTAACCCATACAATTATAAGCCCCATGCGAAACTCTTCTTCAGCTGTAACGATATCCCCTCTATTTATGACACCTCTATAGGTATGAATGATCGCCTGGTAATTATCCCCATGACTAACCGAATACGGGCTACCCCTATTGCATCGCCTAACATTGTGAATGAAATCGTGAAGAGTGGCGGTTTAACGGTACTACTTAATAGAGCTTTAGAGGGTTTACGGCGACTACGCTCACAAGGAGCTTTTACAATACCGCCTAGGGTTACAGCTATTACCAAGACCTACATTGAGGAAAATAATCATGTGGCACTCTTCATAAGGGATATCGAAAACGGGGAGGTCTCATCATGGGCTATCTCTAATAGCCCATTTAGTGACGATACACTACCTAGTGTTGATGCGGTATGTTCTGCTGATTTATACACAATTTATACCAACTGGTCAAAGAAAAACGGATACCGTCCCACTAGTGAAAAGGCATTTGCTAAGGCAATGCGACGATTAGGCTATACAAAGTCTAAAAAACGATTTAATAATGGTAACCCTCAACAGTTTTGGAAAGGCACACGGTAGCAAGCGATAGCCATAAAATAGAAAAGTGCTAAAAACAAACAATCAATATAATAGCAGACGGTAGCTAGATGTTCCTAAAAAAACCATTTGTTCCATATTTGTTCCATAAAATCACAAAAACATGGAACACTACAAAGCTAGATAATACCTATATTCACAGGGTGCTGTTCCACTTGTTCCACTTATTTTATATATAATTATAAAAATATATATATAAATATATATATAATAAGTCGAAAAAACATGGAACACTTGGAACACTATCCTCCTGTGATATCAAGCGATATCCTACAACATATATAAAAGGCTGATTAAACTGGAACATTAGGGATCACACTTGGAACACCTACACTATTACCGCTCTAACTGTGAATGAAAGGATACACAAAATGATGAACAAAGAATACTTTAACGAATTAAAAGGAAAAAGTGCCTTAGATGCCTTTATGGCTGACTATGTACGGGTGTACTACTATTACTCAACTTATAACCTAGACGATGTAAACCTACTAGCCGATTATTTGGCTCACACCTACAAGACAACGATGAAAATCCATGTAACGCCTACCTATGCAAATGAAATGAGAAGAGATTATCTTGTGGCATTAGAGAAACAAGCCGTTAACGAGTATAATATTGGCCGGTAGGTTCTTCTAGCGGTTTTCAATTCCACGCGGTGGCCGAGACCCCACAAAACGGCTAGATTTAATATTTTCAATATAGTTGCTAGACAATCCAATATATGCCCCCTATTAACGCCACAGTATAGGGGGTATTTTTCTACCTTGTGAATGATGCGGATATACTCAAAAAGTAAAATAAAAGCCCCTCCCAATGCATTTTCCGCATCAAAAGGGGCAAGAGATGATCGTATGAATGTAAAAAACATAGAGCTTATATGGGTTTATCCCCTATATCGCCCTTTCAAAAAAGGGGCAAAAAAGGGGCAGAATGATAAATTAAGTACGGTATCACACAATATCTAAAAACATCGATAAAGCAGATAAAACCTAATAAAAAAGACCCTATGATAGCTTACGATATCATAGGGAAACGCCTCAAAAATTGGCGCTTAGGCTATGATTCGGAATGGGTTCCTTGGGAGGATGACCAACTTCATTTTCGGGAGGTCCTTGATCAAGAAAGTATAGACCTATTAGCGGCTGATGGCCTAGATACCAGTCCTCGCCAAGACTTGGGCTTAGGAGATATCCTTTTAGACTTAGGTTTGGTGGGCCCAGAGACCTATTCGGATTCCTATGGGGCGGGCCTTAATTTCCAGCTAGACCTTGACTTAAATAGGGCCCAAACTGTCTTGACTATCATGGGAGCGACAGACCCCATTGATCAAGCCTGGACGAAGACCTTGGAGACGATGAGGCAGACTTTGAATGTTCTGCTTGAACACTTAGAAAGGGTCCAGGGAGACCAGCCTCTTCTCCGGCGGCACCTTAATCGCTTCTACCAATACATCATGTATCGGCAGTTGCCTTACTTAGAGGAGCTCGCTTGGGCTGACTTAGTGGCCTATGGCCAGCTTAATACACTGTTTGTAGCCCTCTTGGGTTGTTACTATGGGGACCTAGCTAAGGCTATGGTGGATTGGTCAGAACAAATTGAATATGATACGGATAACGTAGACCGTATTTTTATGGCCTTGAACCAGCTCTAAGGAGCTGGTTTTTTTAGGGTCTAGGATTGTTAATCCTGTTTTTTGAGAAGGCGGAAATTATTGTGCTAAGGCCTCACTCTTTTTTCCTTGGATAGGTTATAATAAAAGGTAGACTTGTATTCGTGAGGAGGAAATATGCAACCATTTAAATTCTTGCAATGCGGTGACCTCCATCTGGGGGCGCCCTTTTATTATGTAGATTGCCCTGGCAAAATTGTTCCTAAGGCTGTGGCCCAGGCAACCTACCAAGGCCTGGATAACATTGTAGACCTAGCCCTCCTACAAGGGGTGAATTTTGTCCTTATCACCGGTGATATTTATAATTCTGAGGACCATAATTTAGAAGCCCAAATCCGCTTTGTCCGCGCTATGGAGCGCCTGGAAACAGCTGGCATCGATGTCTTTATGGTACAGGGTAACCATGATCCCGCTGAAAGTTGGCGGGCCCAGGTAGCCCTTCCTGATAATGTCCATGTCTTTAACTATGAGCCAGAGGGTGGTTTTTTTGCAGACCGTTTCCCCCTCATGGTAGAGGGTCAGGAAATCGGTGGTATCTACGGCCTATCTATAGGTCATGGCAATGAGTCGGATAATTTGTCTCAGTACTATACGCCTGCTGATAGCGATCAGTTCTCCTTGGCCCTTTTACACGGGACTGTTGGGTCTAGCCAAGAGGGAGTTGTAACTGGACCTTGCAGCCTAGAAGGCCTTATTGAACGGGGAATGGATTATTGGGCCCTAGGCCATATTCATAAGCGGGAGATCCTTCATGAGGCGCCCTATGTGGTGTATGCTGGCAATAGTCAGGGCCTTCACAAGAAGGAGACCGGTCCCAAGGGCTGCTATATTGTAGAGGTAGCAGCTAATGGCCAGTGCACCCCTGTTTTTTACGAGACTAATGCACTCCGTTTTGAACGCGTCAAGATTAATCTCCAAGGTTTGACCAAGGAGGGCGATATCGTAGAGATGATTCGTCATAAGCGAGAAATCCTCCGCCAACAGGTGTCGGTACCAGTTCTCTTGCAGGTAGTTTTGGAAGGTCCTACCGATCTTCATGCCCTCTGTGGTCGAGCTGAAGCCCGTCAAGTATGGCTGCAAGAAGCTCAAGAGGATGAAAAGATGCGCCAGCACTTTATCATGCCTTTTGTTATTGAAGACCGGACCCGACCTATGGTGGATTTAGCTTCGCGTCGGGGCTTGGGGGACATGGTGGCCGATTATTTAGCCGCCTATGACCGGACGGCCCATGATAGCCGATCGTTACGGGCTATCCTGGAAGAGCGGCCTGAGTTTAAGCGCCTGGGCCTCTATGGGCAATGGTTGACAGATGACCTCTTGGCTAGGGCCTGGGAACGGGCTGAGTCTGAAGGGGCTAGTAAGTTATTGGGGGACGACGATGAACATTAAAAGCTTACATATCGAGCAATTCGGTCCCTACACTGACTGGACCTTCCAGGCAGGCGCCAAGGGGACTCAGTTTATTTATGGCCCTAATGAGAGTGGCAAGACTACGCTCTTGGAGGCTATCCGCCTCATGCTCTTAGGGGGTAAGCACCGCAAGTATGAAGATATTGCGGCCTCTATGACCTTGGAGCGAAATGGGGAAAAATTTTACTTAGGCCGGCATAAGAAAAAACTGGACTTTCACCCTCTCGAGGGAGAGTCGATTAAGACGGAACCATCAAAATTGTGGTGGCATGGCTTAGATAAGAAGACCTACAATCGGATTTTTGCGATTACCTTAGATGACCTTCAGGGGTTAGATATTCTTAAGGAAGTGGATGTACGGACCCGTTTCTTTGGTGCTGAAGGCGGGGAAGCCATTTCTGAGGCAGTTAAAGATTTGGATAAGTCCAGTCAGGAACTCTTGGTGGGATCGGCTAATGGCAAGCGCAAGATTAACGTCATCTTGGACCAATTAGAGGATAATCGCAAGCGTTTGGCTGAACTGTCCCGTCAAGAGAGCGCCTATGTGGAGCTGGGGCATGAATTAGACCAGCTGGACCAACAAGAAGCAGAACTCAATGAACGGTTGGCGGACCGTCGTGATTACCATACGGGTATCGATATGGCCCTGCGGGCTTGGGATACTTATCGCCGGGCTGAAGAGGCTCGCCGTCACATGGATTCCCTCAAGGATGGGGAACCGGTAGACGGTGACTATTTTACTAAGTTGGAAGAGGAAATCGATAATGCCCGCGACCAAATGCGGATGTGGAAGGGCCGTGAGGAGGCCCTAGTTCCAGATAACTTTGATCCAAAGAGCCCCTTGGGCGTCTATGAATCCGACATTGAGCGACTCTATTCTAAGGTGGGTCAGTGGGACCAATGGGTGCAGGAATATGAACAAGGTGAGGCTTATATAGCTAATGTTAAGTCTCAGTTGGATAACTTCCGCACTCACTGCTCTACTTGGCGGGGAGACCAAGAGTGGGCGACCCATATTGATTGGCAACAAGGCGAAGTTCTGGCCCGCCAAGTGGCCCTAGCCCGTCAACAGTATGAAGAGGCCCGGGTTCAGCAAGCAGTTTTCTCTGGGGGAGACCCACTGGGAACCGCAGGTTTAGATTCACTAGCTGCTGTTTCTTCTAGTGCCGCTTCTAACCAGGGGGCTAACCAAGGCTTAGAAGGAGAGTCTATTCAACATAGACCCATTAAAGAACTCAAGGGAGAGCGGAAGGAAGTTATACAGGCCTTGCAAGATGTCAAGTATGACTCCTCTCATGAACTCTATGCTGGCTTGGGTCTAGGTGGCCTAGTCCTATCGGCTATCATGGTAGCTTTAGGTCTCATGATCGTCCTCCTGCCGCTAACTATTGTTGGTGCTATTCTGGCTGCTATTGCCCTGGGTATCCTGGTCTTTGGCCTGCTTAAGAAGAAAAAGCGGAGCCACAAGTTGGCTTCCTTATCTAGCCAAATTGACCAGTATGACGCCTTAATTGAAGCGGCACAAGCAGCCAAGGAGGCGGAAAAAGAAGCGGCTAAGGCAGCTCCTAAAATCGCCCTAGAAGTCTTGCAAAAGGCCTTGGAAGACGCCTTACATGCATGGCGGGCTTGGCTCCCTCAAGGGGCGGTAGAATCCACTGATGAAACCGGTCTCTTCCTCCTCCGTGATGAGTACACCAAGTACTTTGATCAACTCCGTACCTATGAGGACCAGGTTCAGCAACTCAAGAATTATGGGGAAAAGATCAAGGATATGGAAGCGGTTGTGGCCAACCTTTGGAAGCATATTGGCTATGATGGGGAGACCACACCGGTAGCCCTCAAAAAGGTTTATGCTATGCTCCGCAACTTCCAACAAAATCGTATTCGTTGGGAACAGAAGGAGAGCCAACGTAATTCTTATCACAAGGAATACACTAAGTATGCTCGCTTAGAACAGGACCTCTTGTTCAAGCAAGGTGAATTCTTGACCCGCCATGGTATGAAGACGGCTATGGAATTCAGACAAAAGCTCCTAGACCAAGAGCAGTATAAGCAATGGGAAAAGATTTATGACCAATCCATGGACCACCTTCGTCTCTTGGCACCAGAAGGGGAGACAGAGGGCCTCTTTATCCGTCGTCTTCATGGGCAAAAGAAGGTAGACCTCCAGGCCGCCTTGGATCGGTCTGGTCGAGATCTGGCCGACTTAGAAGGTCAGTTGGCTGAACTCTACGAACGACGGGGCCAGATAACGGAATCTATGCGGATTCTGGTGGATGACCAAGCTCTTCAAGAAGCCTTGCAGGAAAAGGCTAACCTAGAAGGTCTCCTGGAAGAAGCCTTAGAAGAATGGGCGACCCAAGTCTTTATTGCCCATTGTATGGAAGGGGCCCAAGGTAGTTATGAACAACACAAGCAGCCGCAAATGTTGGCTAAGGCTTCTGACTATGTTAACCGCCTCACAGGAGGTAAGTATAGCCTCCACATGAGCCAAGAAGGGGATGTCTTTGCTGTCGACCAAAAGGGTCGCCGGCTGGAAAGCCAACATTGGTCTTCTGGTATGGGTGACCAGGTATATTTAGCCCTCCGCCTAGCCTTGGCAGAACTCTTTAGCCAGTCTGTAGAACCACTGCCTATCATCTTAGATGATATCTTGGTTCGTTTTGATGTTGACCGGCAGCGGCAGGCCTTGGCAGTCTTAGCTGAATTGGGAGCTAAACAACAGGTTATTATACTTTCCTGCCAGCAAGATCTCTTGCATATGGCGCAAGGAATGGAAGCTATCGATTGCTTCCAATTGACTAAGAGGGAGGCTCTGGCTCTTTAATTAGTTTACTGGACTCACTCTTAGAGTATTTACCCATAGCCCTTGGTAGAGAAGCTGAGGCTGAAAAATTTTATAAGAATTGGCTTACCTGTAATAAATACTATAAGCTAAAGCCCCTAATTGTGGTACAATATAAGCGACTACAGTTAGGGGGAAGCGATCTCCCAGGAGGTCGCTTTTTTGTTACTTAGAACGTTCGGGAGGTAGGGTGTGAATAGAACTTATTTGGACATGATTCAGGGTCAAGAGCCTGCTTATACCCCTGTTTGGTTTATGCGCCAGGCAGGGCGTAGTCAGCCTAAGTACCGGGAAATTAAGAAGACCCACTCCCTCTTTGATATCACCCGCGAGCCGGAGTTGTGTGCCTATGTGACTAACTTGCCGGTGGAGGAATACGGCCTTGATGCGGCTATCCTCTACAAGGACATCATGAGCCCTATGACGGCTATCGGTGTGGAGGTAAAGTTGGTACCTGGTAAGGGGCCTGTCTTTGAACGGCCCATCCAAAGGGCAGCTGATCTAGATCAAATTGGGACCTTTGATGGTTCCAAGGTCTCCTATATCGCAGATACCATCAAACTTTTGACATCTGAGGTCTTAGATGTGCCTTTGATCGGCTTCTGTGGAGGTCCTTTTACCATTGCTTCCTATTTGGTGGAAGGGGGGCCTACTAAGTCCTATAACAAGACAAGGGGCCTTATGGTCAGCCAAGCAGACCTCTGGGATGACCTCATGAACCGCTTGGCGGATATGTCCATTGACTACCTATCCATGCAGGTTGAGGCCGGGGCTAATGCTCTTCAAATCTTTGATTCCTGGATCGGCGCGGTGTCAGCTGAACAGTACCATGCCCACATTTTCTCCCATATGGATAAGATCATTTCCACCATGAAAGCCAAATACCCTCATATCCCATTGGCTATGAATGGGGTAGGTAATGCTCATTTGGTAGAAGAATGGGGTCAGTTGCCGATTGATGTGTTGGCCTTGGATTGGCGGTGTCCGATTGACCGTTTGGGCCAATTGGGGATTGATAAGGTGGTACAAGGTAATTTGGATCCAGCCTTCCTCTATGCGCCTGTTTATGTCTTGGATAAGGAGCTAGATGCCATCATTGAGGCGGGCCTTCGCCATGGTCGTCATGTATTTAACTTGGGCCATGGGGTATTCCCAGAAGCGGACCCAGCCAAGCTCAAGTACATTACTGAGTATGTACATGAGAAGTCCAGAGCTTTGCGGGCTAAGTAATAAGCAATACCTTATAAGTTGTATTAGATTGGATGGGAAGGAGTCCCATGACAGATAAAAATAAGACCATGGGTCTCTTGTACCTATCTTATGGGACCCCGCGGTCTGAAGAGGAGATCATTCCTTACTTGACTAGTATTCGGGGTCGTCAACCTAGCCAACCGGAGCTTTCCTCCCTTAAGAGGCGCTATGACATCATAGGTTCTTTTGAAGGGGGCTTCTCCCCCCTCAATGAGGCTACCCACAAGCAGGGTCAGGCCTTAGAGAACTATCTAAATGCTAGGGGTGGTAATTACCGCCTCTATGAGGGCTATAAGCACTTGACTCCCTCCATTGAGGAGGCTGTGGAAGCCATGCATAGGGATGGCATTGAAGAGGCAGTCCTAGTGGCTGCATCTCCCTTCTATTCTGCCTTGGGTACGGCTGACTATGGCCGGCGGGCTAAGGCGGTGGCTGATCGCTATGGAATGACCATCTACCGGGTGGATGCTTGGTGGAATAACCTGGCCTTTATCACGTGTTGGCAAGAGTCTATTAAGGCCCTAGGAGCTCCAGGGGATGCTTATTATATTTTTTCGGCCCACTCTTTGCCACAAGAGATTGTAGCTATGGGTGATCCTTATGTAGAGGACATTGGGACGGCTACTAAGCAGATAGCTCAGGGCTTAGGTTTGGATCATTATTGCCAGGCTTGGCAGTCGGCGCCACCGCGAGGGCGTTGGATGGAACCTAAGGTTGATCAGGTCATCCAGAAGGCCTTGGACCAGGGATATAAACATATCGTTATTATTCCCCTAGGCTTTATTACAGAGCATTTAGAGGTTCTGTATGATGACGATGTGGTCTATAGGGAGCAAATTGAGGCTGGTGGAGCTCACTATTACCGCCCTAGCATGCCTAATGATAGTGCATTATTGATTGAATCCATGGCAAGTGCCGTGGCGTGTGTAAAAGGATAAGAGTATGAAACGCGTAGCAGTTATTGGCGGGGGCCTGACAGGCCTAGCTGCCGCTTACTATTTAGGACAAGCTAAACCAGATTGGACCATTGACCTCTACGAAGCCCATTCTAACTTGGGTGGTAAGATTCAAACCAAGCGCATGGATGGCTTTGTGGTTGAGTTGGGGCCTGATTCCTACTTAGCTCGTAAGTCTGAAATGACAGATTTGATTTGTGATCTAGGTCTCGCTGATCAATTGGTGGCCAATGCCACAGGCCAGGCTTATGTGTATACGGAAGGTAAAATCCATCCTATCCCTGGCGGGGCTATCATGGGGATTCCTAGTAAGATGGGTCCTTTCATCACCTCTAGTCTCATTTCGTGGTCCGGCAAATTACGGGCAGGCCTAGATATTTTTAAGGGTCCTGTAAAACTCGATAAAGATGGGGATATCTCTATCGGTCACTTCTTCCTCCATCACTTGGGACAAGAGATGATGGACAAACTCATCGAGCCCCTCTTGTCGGGGATTTATGGGGGTGACATCTACAAAATCTCCATCCAATCTACCTTCCCTCACTTTATCCAAGTTGAGCAGAAATATGGCAACATGGTGAAGGGTATGATTAACTCTGCTAAGGCCCATAAGAAGGCAGGTGTAGAGAATGTAACCAAGCAAACTCAAGGGGTAGAAGGGGATGCGGAACCAGCACCTCCAGTTAAGCAAGATGCGCCTCGCCAAGCAGCGCCTAAGCTCAAGGGCGGCCTTTTCCGTCAATTGAAAGATGGCCTTTATGCAGTGGTAGAAGCGATAGAAGAGCAAATGCCGTCCAATGTAACCATCCACAAGTCTTCCCCTGTAGAAGCATTGGTTTATAATAAGGATAGCGATACCTATCACGTGACTGTTAAGGGACAAGTGTGTGAAGCTGATGATGTTATCATCGCAACACCGCCCGCTTCTTACCGGACTTGGTTCGAAGGAGATAAGGCTATGGAACCACTTTATACTATGGACCAAACGTCTTGTGCCATCGCTATCATGGCTTTTGAAAAGGACTCCTTTGATGCCAACCTCTTGGGCTCTGGTCTTCTGGTGACCCGTAAGACAGATACGCCGGTAACGGCTTGCACCAACCTCAGTCAAAAGTGGCCGCAAACTACGCCAGAGGATAAGATTGTCCTACGGGTCTTCTTGGGTAAACCTGGTAACCATGCTGTGGAAGAGCATGATGATGAGGGCCTTAAAGCGCTGGCTGTAGAGGAAATCCATAAGCTACTAGGCTTTACAGCAAAGCCTTCCTGGGTGGAAATTAATCGTCTGGTTCACTGTATGCCACAGTACTATGTAGGTCATAAGGTGGCCATCGATAAGGTACGCCAATATATTCATGATACTTACCCTCGCCTCTATACCATTGGTACGCCATTTGACGGCATTGGCATTCCAGACGGGGTAAAACAAGCAAAAGAGTTAGTAGAAAAACTCAAGAAAGAGGCTTAATATGACAGATCAAATGAAAGCACAACATTCACACGTAGGTCACCCTGGTGCTGGCCATCCAGGAGGCCATCCAGGAGCTGCACAAAAAGGGCAACCAGGAGCACCTGGTTATGATGCGGAAGGTAACCGCCTAGGCAAAGCTGTGCAAACAGCGGAAGGTTGGCACTCTCTCCATACGGTATACCGTATCGATTTCTACTTGTGGAATCAATTTGATGACCAAGAAAAAAGAGAGGCCCTTGATGAACTCAAAGCCTTCGTCGCTAAATTAGAAGAAGGCCACCAAGCTAATACCTCTTCCTATGCCTTTTATGATGTAGTAGGTCATAAGGGTGACCTCATGTTCTGGTTCCTCCGTCCATCCTTGGAAGAACTTAACGATGTAGAGCTAGAATTCCGTAAGCTTAAGATTGCTAGTGTTCTAGAAAATACCTATTCCTTCACATCTGTAACGGAATTGTCTATGTACCTCACATCCAAGATGGAAGGTCCAGAAGTTAAGCAAAAGCTTTACCCTCATGTGCCACGCAATAAGTACATGTGCTTCTACCCTATGAGTAAGTCCCGTAATTTAGAGGATAATTGGTATATGCTGCCAGCCCGCGAACGGGGTATGCTTATGAAGTCTCATGGGGAATTGGGTAAGACCTACTTATCCGTTATGAGTGAGTTTACTACCGGTGCTTGTGGCCTAGATGTACATGAATGGGGTATCACCCTATTGGGCGATGACGATATCCAATTCAAGAAAATCGTTTATGATATGCGTTTTGAAGAAGCATCTGCCCGCTATGGGATTTTTGGCGACTTCTATGTAGGTACGATCATAACCGATGACCGCTTGGAAAAAATCTTCGGTTAATAGCCCTACTAGTTAGGGAAAATACGCCTAGTAAGGACATTCTCTTAGAGAATGTCCTTTTTTCTTGCGCAGAGCCTTGTAAATTATGTATACATAAGCAAAAAGCTGATATGACAAGGATTTTCTGCTATACTAAGAATGTATTGTTATTTCTATAGAATTATAGAAGTCTATGTATATGTGTATAACCTCTAGCTTTCATGGGTAGAGGTAATCCATAAATTGGAAAGAGGTAGGATTATGACAGATCATCAACAAGATTCGTCTATGACATCTGCATCTGAGCGCGCTCAATTTCAAGCGCAAGGGCTCTATGATAGCAGTTATGAAAAAGATGCTTGCGGCATGGGCTTTGTCGTTAATATTAAGGGGAAAAAATCCCATAAGATTATCGATGATGGCCTAGAAATTCTAGAACGTCTCAAACACCGTGGTGGTGCTGGGGCCGATGAGAATACAGGGGATGGCGCCGGTATTTTGCTTCAGATTCCACATGCCTTCTTCCAACGGGAGTGCGATGTGTTGGGCATTAAATTGCCTGCAACGGGCAAGTACGGCGTCGGCATGATCTTTGCCCACCGCTATGAAGACCTCCGCAACCAACAAAAGGCCATCTTTGAAGAAGTAGTTAAGGAAGAGGGGCAAATCTTCTTGGGTTGGCGTGAAGTGCCAATTGATGCTACCTGCATTGGGGACACCGCCAAGGGTCTCCGCCCTTGGTTCCTCCAAGCCATTATCGGTCAAGGTCCAGATGTGACCAATCAAGATGAGTTTGAACGCAAGCTTTACATCATTCGTAAAGCTGCGGAAAAGCGGATCGTTCCTCTCTCTAAGGAGTTGTCTTCTAATTTCTATATCGCATCCTTGTCATCTCGGACCATCGTCTACAAGGGGATGCTCACACCTGAACAATTGCGGAACTTCTATTTGGACCTCAATGACCTTGACTTCACCTCTGCTTTGGCCATGGTTCACTCCCGCTTCTCCACTAATACCTTCCCATCTTGGGAACGGGCTCATCCTAACCGCTACATCGTCCACAATGGTGAAATCAACACCATTCGGGGTAATGTAAACTGGATCAACGCCCGCCAAGGCAAGGCTGAGTCTCGTCTCTTCCCTAATATTGAAAAGGTATTCCCCATTGTGGATGCCTCTGGGTCTGACTCGGCTATGTTCGACAACACCTTGGAATTCTTGCACCTCACTGGTCGGTCCTTGCCTCATGCAGTGATGATGATGATTCCAGAACCTTGGGAAAAGAACAAGCTCATGACCAAGGAAAAACACGACTTCTATGAATTCAATTCCTTCCTCATGGAACCTTGGGATGGTCCTGCAGCTATCGGCTTTACCGATGGTAAGGTCATCGGTGGCGTCCTGGACCGCAATGGCCTCCGCCCTGCTCGTTACTATGTAACCAACGATGACCGCGTTGTCATGGCTTCTGAAGTGGGCGTAGTGGACGAAGCAGCAGAAAATATCCGCTACAAGGGTCGTTTGGAACCAGGCAAGATGCTCCTCATCGACTTGGACCAACAACGGATTATCTCCGATGAAGAAATCAAGCAAGAAGTGGCTACAGAACATCCTTATGGCGACTGGAATCAGGACCACATCATCCACTTGTCCCAAGTGACACCAGTAGCAGTGGATAAGCTTCCTAAGGTGGATAATATCTTTGAGCAACAACAGGCTTTTGGTTATACCCAAGAGGATATGGTCCGCATGATTACGCCTATGGCTAAGGATGGTAAGGACCCTGTAGGGGCTATGGGCGCTGATGCACCATTGGCTATCTTGTCTGATAAGCCACAGCTTCTCTACACCTACTTTAAGCAACTCTTCGCTCAAGTAACCAACCCACCAATCGACTGCATTCGGGAGGAAATGGTTACCTCTACTCGGGTTATGTTGGGGAACTCTGGCAACTTGACCGACCCGAATAAGGAGGGTACTGCGGCCATTTCCATGCGTCGCCCTATCTTGACCAATCAAGAGTTGGCCAACATTAAAAACATTGATTGCGACCGCTTGAAATCCGTTACCTTGCCAATCCTCTTCAACCCTGCCTTGGGTTTAGATGGCTTGAAAGCAGCCTTGGATGAACTCTGCCAACAAGCAGAAGAATTGGCTAAGACTGACGCTAATATCTTGGTTCTCTCCGACCGTGGTGTTGATAAGGACCATGCCGCTATTCCAGCTCTTTTGGCTGCTTCTGCGGTTCATAATCACTTGATTGACAAGAAGCTTCGCACCGATCTAGGCCTCATCTTAGAATCTGGTGAACCGCGTGAAGTTCATCACTTCGCGACCCTCTTGGGCTATGGCGTAACTGCTATTAACCCATACTTGGCTTTGGATACAGTGGCAGATTTGGTGGCCCATAAGCGCTTGGGTGACCTCACTGTAGAAGAGGCACAAGAAAATTACATCCATGCTGCCGTGTCTGGTCTCTTGAAGGTCATGTCCAAGATGGGGATTTCCACGGTTCGGTCTTACCATGGGGCACAAATCTTTGAAGCCATTGGTCTCAATACGGACTTCATCCGCCGTTACTTCCCTAACACAGCTACCCGAATCGGCGGTATTGGCTTAGGGGGGATCGCTATTGAAACCATTAGCCGCCACAACCGTATCTTCCAAGATGGAGCTAAGGCCTTGGTTCCAGGTGGTTTCTATGGGCCAATGAAGGATGGGGAAGAACATCTCTATAATCCATCCACTATTAATGAACTCCAAGAATCGCTTATCAATAATGACTATAAGCAATATAAGGTATATTCTAAGGATATCCAAGATAATTACCATGTAACACTTCGGTCTCTTATGGAACTCAACCTACCTGAAGGGGGCGGGATTGCCGTAGAAGAAGTAGAACCGGTGGAATCCATCGTGAAACGCTTTAAGGCGGGGGCTATGTCCTTCGGGGCCATCTCTAAGGAAGCCCATGAAACCATCGCCATCGCTATGAATCGTTTGGGCTGTACATCCAACTCAGGCGAAGGCGGGGAAGATGCATCTCGCTTTGTGCCGTTGCCTAATGGGGACTCCATGAACTCTGAGGTAAAACAGGTAGCATCTGGTCGTTTTGGGGTCACAGCAGACTACTTGATTCATGCTCAAGAATTGCAAATTAAGTGTGCCCAAGGGGCTAAGCCAGGGGAAGGGGGCCAATTGCCAGGCCGTAAGGTATCTCCAGATATCGCCCATGCCCGTCACTCCACACCAGGTGTTGAATTGGTATCGCCTCCACCACATCATGATATCTACTCCATCGAAGATTTGGCGGAACTCATCCATGACCTTAAGAATGTCAACCGTCATGCCCGCGTGTCCGTAAAACTATGTGCGGAAGCAGGGGTTGGCACCATCGCTGCCGGTGTAGCTAAGGCTAAGGCTGACAACATCCTCATCTCCGGCTATGACGGAGGGACAGGGGCCGCTGGTCGGACCTCCATCAAACATGCTGGTGTGCCTTGGGAATTGGGTCTCTCTGAAGTCCATCAAACCTTGATGCTCAATCGCTTGCGTGATCGTATCCAATTGGAAGTTGACTCTAAGTTGATGACTGGTTTTGATGTAGCTGTAGCTGCAATGTTGGGGGCTGAATACTTCGGTTTCGGTACGCTTCCATTGGTGGCTGTAGGGTGTAAGATGGCTCGCGTATGCAACCTTAATACCTGCCCTTATGGGGTAGCAACCCAGGATGAAAAGCTACGGGCTCGCTTCTCCGGTAAGCCTGAATACGTGGAAAACCTCTTCCTCTTCATCGCTCGTGAACTCCGTGAAATCATGGCCCGCTTAGGCATCCGTTCCGTAGCGGAATTGGTTGGTCGTGTTGATCTCATTCGCCCTAAATCCCAAGGTGATAACTACAAGTTATCCCGGGTAGACTTGAAGCGAATCCTCTTCAAGCCATACACAGATGCATCTGTAGGACATATTCATAGTCGGGAACAAGACCATGAATTGGAACGTGGCCTAGATCTTTCCAAATTACTCCGCATGTGTCGTCCTGCTATTGAAGATAAAAAGCCAATCCGCGCTAAATTGGCCATCAATAACCGCAACCGCGTTGTGGGGACCTTGGTGGGTTCTGAAGTAACCCGCAAGTATGGCGAGGAAGGTCTACCTGAAAATACGATCAAGTTGTCCTTCGTAGGTAATGCAGGTCAGTCCTTTGGCGCTTTCATCCCTAAGGGTATGACTTTGACCCTAGAAGGGGATGCGAATGACTACATCGGCAAGGGTTTGTCCGGCGGGATTATTTCCGTATTCCCTCCTCACGAAGCTACCTTTGATGCAGATAAGAACATCCTTATCGGCAATGTAGCCTTTTATGGAGCTACTTCCGGTGCGGCCTATATCAATGGCCTAGCAGGTGAACGTTTTGCCGTTCGTAATTCTGGGATCACTGCTGTTGTAGAAGGTGTGGGCGACCACGGGTGTGAATACATGACCGGTGGGGAAGTTCTCGTCTTGGGACCTACGGGCCGTAACTTTGCAGCTGGTATGTCCGGTGGCTACGCTTACCTCTTAGATTTCGATGAACGTTATTGTAACACTGGTTTGGTGGAATGCCGCCCTGCTAATGAAAGCGATATTGATCGCATTAAGGAATTGGTAGAACAACACGTTCTCCATACCAATTCCTTAAAGGGTCGTCATATCTTGGACAATTGGGAAACCTTCAAAAACCGATTTACTAAGGTAGTACCTGTGGCTTATGAAGAAATGCAAGCTGCTATTGCCAAGTATGTCGCTGAAGGGCTCAGCCAACATGATGCGGAAGAAAAGGCCTTTGCTGATAAATACGCTAAATAATTGGTGAATTACTTTAGTTTTAATGTATCCTAGAGATCATAATTAAATAGTACATTCAAAAGGGGGAGCTCACAGGCGTGAGCTCTCCCTTTGTGGTATAGTAGGGTATATGTAGTAGATAAAGGAAGGTACTTATGAATAAGAAACTCTTGGCCACGTTAGCTTTAGTGGGTATTTTTGCAACCACTTCTGGCTGTGGCTTTTTGGCTGGTATGAATAAGGATGCGGCCAAACAAATTAAGGCAGATAAGTCTGGTCAGGCTAGTCAAGATGACAGCAAGGGTAAGGCTGAACACCATATGCAGGATATGGCTGGCGCTATCGCTACTATGAATGCCGGTGATTATAAGGGAGCCATCAAGGAAGCAGACCGGGTTATTCAGGCGGATAGTGACAATGATTATGCCTATTCCGTAAAGGGCCTTTGCCAGGCCTTGGATGGGAATGTAGAAGGGGGCCTAGAAAATGTTAAAAAGGCCTATGATCTCAATCCTCACAATGTGGCTAATTACTACAATACAGCTATGGTTTATAAGTTGGGTGGTCAATTAGATCAGGCTAAGGACTGGTTCGACAAGGTCCTTAAGGATGATCCTAATAATACTTGGTCTCTCTATGGGGTAGCCACCATTTACGCTGACAAGGGGCAAGACCAAGAGGCTATGACTTGGCTTAAGAAGGCTATCGACACTAATCCTGCGGTTAAGCAAGCAGCTACTAGCCAGGATCACTTTGCCCGTTTCCACGGCCGTTCAGATTTCGAAGCCCTGGTAAAATAGGTAGCGTTTTCTGTATGTTGGAATTCCGGCCCTTATGGCTAGGCCGAAATGACTACCTATCATCAAATTCACGGGTGACTAGGGGTAGAATATGGTAAAATAAAGTGTTACTAGATATTATAGGGTAGGTATAAGCATATGAAAATTGAAATATCCGCGACCCGCTTACTTGCTATTATCGGTATGATTATCGTCTTGGTAGCCCTTATTTTCGGCCTTGCGGGCTGTGGAACCTCCACAGTTACCGTAGAAAAGGTACAAGAGAAGGAATTACCTATAGCGATTCAAGCGGATGCCAATGTAGCAGCTCTTAATAAGGCCACCATACAACCTGAGGTGGGTGGTCAAGTGGCGCAGTTTACTGTTAAGGTAGGGGACACGGTCCAAGCAGGGCAAGTGGTAGCCATCTTGGATACATCTAGCTTGCAGGCTCAATTGTCCTCCTTGCAGGCCAAGCTCAATGAGGCACAAACTAGTTCCTATTCTACGACTACCACTACACCAGCAGCCGTGTCGAGCGGCCAATTAGCACAGGCACAATCTATGTTATCTGCAGGGATTATTACCCAGAAGGAATACGACCGCATAGCCTCTCGGGCTAGTGCCCAAACGACGACCGTAGCCTCTTCTGGTGGTGCTTCCAATATAGCGGGGATTGAAGCCGCTATGAGTAAAGTCCAAGCAGACCTGGCTAATGCTCAAATTAAAGCCCCTATAGCAGGGATCGTGACAACTATCTATAACGAAGACCGGAAGGTGGCCATCCAAGGGCGGCCATTCATGTTAATCTCTCAAGCGACACCAGTCGTTGCCTCTTTGAGTCTGCCACAAGCGGTAGCCAAGGTCTTGGCTACACCAGAAGCTAAGCAAACTATCAAGGTCCACCTGGTGGTAGGTGATACAACGATTCCAGGGGAATTGACCTATGTAGATACCAGTGCAGCCGATGGGACACCAGCGGTCTTGGTAAAGGCTACCTTTGATAACAGTCAAGGCCTCATTAAGGCAGGGGAATTTTACCCTCTCTTTATTGGGTCTGACGCAGTAGCTCCCATCCTTTCCATACCGGAACAAGCTGTCCATGAAAATGATGATGGCAAGTTTGTCTATGTTGTGACCAAGGACAATACCGTAGATGTGCGGGTTGTATCCGTCGGGGAGGCGACAGATGGCTATGCGCCAGTCTTGTCGGGTATCTCTGAAGGGGAAGCTGTCATTACATCATCTGGAACTTACGAACTTGGCCAATCGGTCAAGATTAAAGAATAAATTAGAAACGAGGAGGCGATTACGATTTTAGAATTTAAACGCTTTGAATTAGAAGATAAAAAAATTATCGATAAATATTTCAGCTTGCATCACTATGAGGCATCGGATAACTGCTTTACCACCCTCTACATGTGGCAAGATGCCTATGGCATCTCCTGGGCTGAAGAAAATGGAGTCCTCTACATCCAAGGGGGCGGTAAACGGGATACCTTCCTCTTGCCACCATTTGCCGGTAAGGATGCTAAGTTCCTAGACGGTTTGCTCCGCGCCAAGGAATGGTTCCTCCACAAGGGCCTTCCCTTCTCTTTTAAGGGGATTTCCAAGGAAGTAAAAGAGCGGATGGAAACCCTCTGCCCAGGGCGCTATGCTTTTACAGAGGACCGAGACAATTGGGAGTACATTTATAAGACCTCTGATCTCATTAATTTGTCCGGTAAGAAGTTCCGTCAAAAGAAAAATCATCTCAACCAGTTCCGCATGCAATATTCCAACTATGAATACTTGCCAATTACGCCGGACCTCTTTGACGAATGTCGTACGACCGCGGCGGAATGGGTGGAAACTCATCATGAAGAAGGAATTGAGGATGAATTGGTGGCTATCAACCTCCTCTTTGACCACTGGGATGAATTGGGCCTTAAGGGTGGCGCGATTAAGCTCTTCGGGCGGGTAGAAGCCTTCTCCATTGGGGAACTTATCAACGAGAAAATTGCACTCATTCATATCGAAAAGGCTAACCCTGATATTCGTGGCCTTTACCAGGCTATTAATAATGAATTTATCCGTCACACCTTCGGGGATACGGAATTCGTTAACCGTGAAGAAGATATGGGCTTGCCAGGCCTTCGCCAAGCTAAGGAGTCTTATAATCCGGACCACTTTGCTGAAAAATACGACGCTGTTTATGCTAATCCTGAGGATAATGCGACAGGTGGTAAATAATCTGAAAGCGAGCACTGGGTGCTCGCTTTTTTCTATATAGCCCCAGCTAGGCTGGAGGCTGAGGAGGAATCATGGAATTTAGAATCGCCCAAGAAGCCGATCGGGAGGCTGTAGAATCCCTTTGGGCCTACTGCTTTGAACCCAAGGAAGATCCCTTTTTCCAATACTATTTTGGATCTTGCTATGAGCCTGAAAATACTATAGTGGGCCTAGAAGAAGACCAAGTTCTTTCCACTGTACACCTCCGCCAATATGATTTGGTGGTACGGGACCGGGTCTTACCAACATCGTATATGGTCGGAGTGGCCACTCATCCAGCGGCCCGTCGAGGTGGTGTAGGGGGGCGTTTGCTCAAGGCCTCCTTGGAAGAGTTGCGGCAACGAGGTCAGGTTATGACCATCCTTATGCCATCTAAGGCTGGTTTCTATCAACAGTATGGTTGGGAACTCTACTGCCACCAATGGGTACAGACTATGTCCTTAGAGGACTTGCGATCGTTAACTGATCGAAGCCTCCACTTTGGTTTAATCAATTCTGTAGATCAATGGACTTGGTTGGCCCCTGTTTATGAGGCCTATACGGCTAGCTTATCAGGCTATGCCTTACGGGGGCCAAAAGAATGGAAGCGGCTTTTGGAATCCTTCTTCGCAGAAGGGGTCCATGTGGCCATCGCTCGCAATGATGAGGGGCAAGTAGAAGGGTATATGGCCTATCGCCTAGGGCAACCGGAAATTATGGTATCCGAATTCATTTATACCACTCGTCGAGGGCAGGGAGCCCTCCTTAACTACCTTTATAACCACCGGTCTCAAGGGTCTAGCGTCCGTTGGAATGAGGGCTTCCAAGATCAAGGTTTCCGCCTCGTCCCCGATGGAAAGACGGGTCATACCACCATGCCATTTATGATGGCTCGGGTAGTAGATGCTAAAGGGGCCTTAGAAGTTATTGGAGGCCAATCCTTCTTGGAATCTATTCCAGGATCTGAAGATATGCTAGCCCAAATAGGGCAGTCTCCAGACCAAGTGGAGCGAGAATTTACCCTAGCCCTAGATGACCCTATGTGTCCGTGGAACCAAGGCGTGTATCGAATTACCGTGGCCTACTCCGGCCAGGTTCTGGTGGATAAGCTTTCCCATGACCCTAATAGCCAGTTGGTAGATGTATCCATGGATGTAGGGGCCTTGTCTCTCCTCCTCATGGGGGCTATGTCGGCTGAAGAACTAGCCTTTGAAGATCGCTTAGCGGCCGGTGAAGGCCTATTGGATGTCTTGGATACCTATTGGCCAAAACAAAAGACCTATATCAATGAATGGTGGTAAGAGACTTACCTATAATAGAGGTAAGAGCTTGCATTAGCTGGCTGTGTAGGTGAATTTGATTAGGGCTATTCTCAATTTTATAATCAATTTATTATAGATTCACCAGTGGCTCATAGAATACTTGTATACTATTCATGTATAAGTGATAGACCCTATGGGTCAACATATTTTCTCCCATTAGAACTCTGTTCTACTCAATATGTTTCACTAGAGTATACACTTAACACTCCCCTTATAAGAAAACCGCAAGCCTGAGCTTGCGGTTTTCTTTTCTATACATAGTGAGATGGGATTCTTAGCATATAACTTATGATTAGGGAAGTAGCTCTTATCGAGGTCTTAGGTTTGGCTCTGAAATGCAGTTGACCCCTAGCCTATCCTTGGATTTGGGCTATGACAAGAAGAAGTATATGGCTAGTGGTATCTATGTAGAACTTAAATACACTCTTGGTAAGTCCAAATTCGCTTACTTTGGAGGCCAACATAGCGATGATAGTCATTCTTATGCACGGTCTAAGATGCTAGGTAAGGTTCATCGCTTAGATATGACTGTTGAATCCAGTCACGATGTGGAATATGCCTACGGTGCACCAATCGATCACCTATAAGATTGAATATATACATGGGTAAAGTTAGCGCATATGTAGTAGAGTAGCGTAATTTTGTCTAGAATCTAATTCCTTTGTAATAAAAAATAGGGCTAGGACGTATATGTCCTAGCCCTATTTTTATTTAGGTGAAGGTATGTCCTTATGATTCTTGGCCTAGGGGAATGACCAAGGAGAAGGTGGTTTTTACATTAGGTGTGCTTTGTACATCTACAGCAGCCTTATGGAGTTGGGCCACACGGCGTACAAAGTAAAGACCCAGGCCAACGCCCTTGTTTTTCTTGTGAGATCGGGAGGCATCCGTTTGGTAAAGGCGGTTCCAAATCTTAGGAAGGGCCTCTTCTGGTATGCCAGGACCGTCGTCTTCTACAGAGATAACCACGGCACCGTGCAAGCGATAGGTCTTAAGTTTTACTTGGGAATGAGTAAACTTAAAGGCGTTATCCAAGAAGTTGCCAATGGCCCGTTGGAGGGCTGCTGGATGGCATGTTAAGCAGATGTTATCAGCTATGTTAGCAGAAAATTTGATGTGGTTCTCTTCGCTTAGCCGTTCATAGTCATGAGCTATGGTGTGGAGCATGGAGGAGAGGTTGATTTCTTGCTTAGCTAGGCTGTCAAATTGGTCTAAGCGGGCCAGATCTAAGAGCTGAGAGATGAGGTCGGTCATAAAGCGACTCTTTTGATAGATGTTGGTAAAGGCTTCTTTAGCTTCGCTCATATCTTTGATGTGCTTGCGACCGAAGTCTGCCTCTGCCTTAATGACGGCAATTGGCGTCCGTAATTCGTGGGATACATCAGAGGAAAATTGCCGTTCTCGGGTGGAAGAATCATCTAGGGCCTTGAACATCTTGTTGAGCGTGATGGTCAATTCAGATAATTCATCATCCCCAGAGCCCGCAGCAGGAATACGGCGAGACAAGTTTCTGGAATTGGTAATTTCTGCTGCTGTTTTGGTAATATCCCGAACTGGCTTTAAGGATCGCTTGATGAGTAAGTAGCCACCCAAGGTAGCGATGATTAAGAAGGCAATCCCTCCAAAGAGAAGGGTATAGAGCATATTGGCAGTCCGACTATTTACATTACGGATGGGTGCGATCCCTCTAATCCAACCGTTGAAGGCACCATCATGAGTTGGCGTATCGTAATAATAATAGGTCATATCGTTGATGGTGATTTCAGCAATCTTGTTAGGAGACATGATGGTTTGTTTAGGGAAACCATCAGGAAGTGCCCCTTTCAGGATGAGACCTTCTTGGGAGTAAAGAATATAGAAGGCCCCCTTTTGGTAGGGTTGGAATTGAGTGAGATTATCGGCCATGGTAACAGCGGTGGACTCTAGACGGGTATTGAGTTCATTACTTTCCCAACGTTGGGTAAATTGGAAAATAAAGATTGATAAGAGAATGAGCACGGCCGAAAGAAAAATGGTATACCAAGCGATAATCTTAAAGGTCAGGGACCAACGGTCAAAAAGACGAGGGGTCCCAGCCGCATCATTTGTTGGATTAGTGTTGTTCTGGAACTCGGAAGACATAGCCTACCCCGCGTACTGTTTGAATGAGTTTATCATCGCTGGAAGCATCAATTTTTTTCCGTAAATCTTTGATGTATACATCAATTAAGTTAGATGCAGGTGCATAGTCATAGTCCCATACATAGTCGAGGATTTGTTGGCGAGATACTACTACGTTTTCATTGGAAGCGAGGAAATAAAGAAGGTTGAATTCTTTTTGGGTCAAGGTTACATCTACACCGTTCACTTTGACGGTGCGAGATGCTACGTTGATGGTTACAGGCCCTACTACGAGATCGTTAGATACGGCACCAGCAGAGCGACGTCCTAAGGCGTAAATACGAGCGATGAGTTCTTCGAATTCAAATGGTTTAGCCAAGTAGTCATCAGCACCGGCATTAAGACCATTTACTTTGTCTTGAACGGTATCCTTCGCTGTGAGCAAGAGGATTGGTGTAGTGATTTCTCGTTCTCGGATTTTTTTGAGGGCCGTGATGCCATCCATAACAGGCATCATGATGTCCATAACTACCACGTCATAGGTGGAGTGGGAAAGAGTTTCTAGGGCTTCTTCACCGTTGAGGCAGGTGTCAACTACCATATCTTCTGCACGAAGATATTTGGCAGTAATAGAATTTAACATTTCTTCGTCTTCTACTAAGAGTATTTTCATGGCTTTAATCTCCTTATAGTAATTACAATATATGCAATTTATATCCTTCTGATAGATCTATGGGTAGCTTATATGAATCTCCTCATTCTAAAGTGTAGAATCATGGGAGCTAACCATAAAAACAGAAACATGAAGAACTATTTATAATTCTCATTCAGTTTACATGAAGATGGTGAGAAATCGATGAAAATCTTCTTCATAAAAAATAAAAAATGAATAAATTTTTTAATGAAATCATTTTTCATTATTAAAATAAACAAACAGAGTTTGGTAGTCATGAATGGCAGATTTCCCTTAGGGGAAAAATAGGATAAGAGGTGATTTAAAAAGTATCATTGTGAGTTTCGTCACATAGTCTACCCTATAGGGACACTTTTGTGGGGCTTACCGAGTCTTTAAAATCTTTGCAGAGACCTTATTGATAATTATGTTCAGTATAATTTGCAGGCATTTTACTATTACAAATTGTGCTTAGACAAAGGCCTCTTGATAAGGGATAATGCATTGTAGACTATACGATAGTGTGCAGCCCTCAGGGACATGACACGCTAAATCATAGTAGGTTTTATGAGGAGGTTATTATGGAACAATTTGATGTTCTAGTAGTAGGTAGCGGTGGCGCAGGCATGCGTGCAGCTCTCGAAGTTGGTCGCCGTAAGGGCTTGAAAGTGGCTCTTATCACTAAAATTTTCCCAACCCGTTCTGCCACAGCAATGGCACAAGGCGGTGTTAACGGTGCTTTGAAAAATGTAGCAGCTGAAGACTCTGTTGAAACACATACATTTGATACCGTTAAGGGTTCCGACTATCTTGGTGACCAAGATGCTATCGAATTCTTCTGCTCTAAATGCCCAGAAGGCATTTTGGAAATGGACCATATGGGCGCTCCATTCTCCCGTACAGATGAAAACAAGATTGCGCAACGTAACTTCGGTGGTCAATCTTACCCACGTACTTGCTACTCTGCCGATAAAACTGGCCATGTAATCTTGCACACCTCTTACGAACAATGCTTGAAAGAAAACGTTCACTTCTTGCAAGAATGGTATCTCTTGGACCTCGTCGTTAAAGATGGTGTTCTCGGTGGTGCAGTTATCTGGAATATGAAGGAAGGCCGTGTAGAAACAATCAAAGCTAAAGCGATTGTTATGGCTACTGGTGGTTCTGGTCGTATCTTCTGGACTCGTACAACTAACCCATTCCTTTCCACAGGTGATGGTATGGCAGCAGCATTCCGTGCTGGTTGTGGCCTCAAAGATATGGAAATGGTTCAATTCCATCCAACAGGTCTTGGTAAAACTGGTATTCTCATGTCCGAAGCGGTTCGTGGTGAAGGTGGTTACCTCCTCAATAAAGACGGCGAACGGTTCATGAAAAAATATGCGCCTAACAAAATGGAATTGGCATCCCGTGACGTTGTAGCGAAAGCTATCGAAGTGGAAATTGCTGAAGGCCGTGGTTTCAATGGTACAGGCCTTGATGCTTATGTTGTGGCTGACCTTCGTCACTTGGGTCCTGAAGTTATCATCGAAAAACTTCATGGTATCCGCGACCTTGCTATGTCCTTTGAACATTGCGATCCATTGGTAGAACCTGTACCAATTCGTCCTACAACTCACTACATCATGGGTGGTATCGACGTAGTCGACTACAAGACTTGTGCTACTGAAATTCCAGGTCTCTTCGCTGCTGGCGAATGTTCCTGTATCTCCATCCACGGTGCTAACCGCTTGGGTGGTAACTCCTTGGCTGATGGCGTTGTGTTCGGCCGCGTTTCTGGTGCTGGTGCCGCTGACTATGCTGAATCCCATGACCAAATAAACTGCGATGCTGAAATCGAAGCAGCCCGTCAACGTTGGGAAGATACATTTACCGAAGTAACGAACCGTCAAGGTGGTCGCCCTGTTACTGAAATCCGCGATGCATTGGCTAACGCTATGTGGAATAAATGCGGTATCTTCCGTACTGAAGAACTTATGTCTCAAGCTTTGGAAGAAGTTAACAAACTCATCGAAGATTACAAGACTTGCTATGTAGGTGATACAGAACGTACTTACAACATGGCTTTCGTAAACTACGTAGAAATCGGCTCCATGTTGACTGTAGCGAAAGCTATCGTATCCGGTGCCCTCTGGCGTAAAGAATCCCGTGGCGCTCACACTCGTGATGACTTTGATAAACGTGACGATGTTAACTACCTCGTTCACTCCATTCAAAAATTGGGCGCTAATGGTCAATATGAAATGAGCACACGTCCTGTTGTGTTCACTAAATACGAACCACAAGAAAGGAAGTACTAAGAGATGAGACAAATTACTTATCATATCCACCGCTACAACCAAGGCCGTTCTTATGTACAGTCCTTTACCTTTGACTATGAAGCTGACCGTACAATCCTCTGGGGCCTTCAAAACATTAAAGACAATCAAGATCCTACATTGACCTTCTTGGCAGCTTGCCGTTCCGCAGTTTGCGGTGCTTGCTCCATCAAGGTTAATGGTGAAGCAATGCTTGGTTGTGAAGCTAAAATCGACGAAGTAACAGAACGTTTCGGTTCCGATGAAATCGAAATCGCTCCAATCGGTAACTTCCGCGTAATCCGCGATCTCGTTGTTGACTGGGAAGCTAAGGTTGACCGTCTTCGCACTGTAGCTCCTTGGATTTTCCTTAAGGAAGAGTTCAAGAATGGCGAAGTTCGTCAAACGCCTGCAGATTTCAAAAAATTCGTAGCTGGTACAGAATGTATCCTCTGCGGCTGCTGTGCATCTGAATGTTCTAAATTGACAGCTCGTCAAGATGACTTCCTCGAACCATTTGTATTCACAAAAGCTAACCGTTTCGTACTTGATTCCCGTGATGACAACGAAATGGCTCACATCGAACCAGCCTTTGAACAAATGTGGAAATGCGTTCACTGCATGAACTGTATCTCCCGTTGTCCTAAACACTTGAAACCAGCAATGGACATTTCCAACCTCCGCAAAGAAGCAACTCGTCATGGCTTGACTGGCTCTAAAGGTACTCGCCATGCAGTAGCTTTCAAAGAAGACCTCATGAAAACCGGTCGCTTAAAAGAAGTTTCCATGTCCTTGAAATCTGATGGCGTGGTAGATTCTGCAAAACAAGCATTCTATGCTCTTCGCTTGTGGAAACACAGCAAGATCAATCCATTCGAATTGGTAGTACCACAAAAACCAGTGAATGGTATCGATGGTGTTCGCACTATCATCAAAGCTGCTGAAGAGGAGGCAAACAAATAATGAGTAAGAAATACGCATTTTTCCCTGGCTGCGTACTTGAATCTGCAGCAAAAGAAGACTACTTGGCAACGGTAGCTGTTGCTAAAAAATTGGGCATTGATATTCAAGAAATCGACGGTTGGACTTGCTGTGGCGCATCCCACGTACAAGACATCGAACCAGAAGTTACCTTGGCTACTAACGCTCGTAACCTCGCCTTGGCTGAAGAAATGGGCCTTGATGTACTCACCGTATGTAATACATGTACTTTGATGCTCACAGAAGCTAAGCATGAGCTTGATAATAATCAAGCTAAAAAAGATGCGACTAATGCTAAACTTGCTAAAATCGGCAAAGAATATAAGGGTACATCCGATGTAACTCACTTCCTTTGGGTATTGATTCGCGATTACGGTCTCGACAACCTCAAAGCAAAAGTAGTAAAACCTTTGACTGGCCTTCGCGTAGCTGAGTTTTATGGCTGCCATATCTTGCGGCCACAAGCTGAATTGGGCTTCGAAGACTATCAAATTCCTTCTTCCTTGGCTGATATCATTTCCGCTATCGGTGCTACACCAATCGACTTCTCCCGTAAAGTTGATTGCTGCGGCTTCCATGCTGTGTACCCAGCGCATGACTCCGTTATGCAAATGACTGGCTCCATCAATGCTGATGCTGAAAAAGAAGGCGCTGATTGCGTAGTAACGCCATGCCCATTGTGTCAAATGCAATTGGATATGTTCCAAGAAGAAGCTAAAAAGACAGTAGCCTTGCATAAAGATATGCCTATCTTGCACATGAGCCAATTGATTGGTTTGGCACTCGGCATCTCTCCTGAAGAAATGGGTATGCCATCCCGTCACTTGACTTCTACTGCAGCTGTAGAAAAATTCGTTCGCTAAGATCGATTATCTGGGAATCCCTTGGAGATTCTTGGAACTATAAAAGGACACCTAGCTAAGCTAGGTGTCCTTTCTTTGTGACATAGGCTACGGACAGGGGCCCTAGAGCGTGTATAATAGGAGCATAGTTTTGAATGTGAAGGGGGATTACCATGAATATAGCTGTTGTTTATTCTTCTCGAACTGGTAATACGAAAGCTGTAGGTGAAGCTATAGCCACAGCTTTGGGGGCGCCTATTTTTTCGGTTTCTGATAAACCTGACCTCTCTTCTTATGAAGGAATCGCCTTTGGCTATTGGGTGGACCGGGCCGATGCCAATGCGGAGGCGCGAGAATTTATGGCCAGTTTATCCGGTAAGAAGGTCTTCCTCTTTGGCACCCTAGGGGCCTATCCTGATTCTGAACATGGTCAACGGGCCTTTGCCAAGGCCCAAAGCCATGTAGAAGAAGAGAATCAAATCTTGGGTCACTTTATGTGCCAAGGCAAGATTGACCCAGCTATCTTAGAACGGTTTAAGAACATGCCTAACAAAGCTGATAACCCTCATGCTCCATCTGCCGAACGGATTCAGCTTTGGGCTGCAGGTGCAGGTCATCCCAACCAAGATGATTTTGCTCATGCAGGCCAGGCTGCTAAAGAGGCCTTCGGCTTATAATATGAATATAGGATATAACCTGACATACAAAGGATATACTTAGGTGGATCGGATAGAAACCCTCTTACGAGTCTTAGGCTCAGTCCTCTTATATGAGGAGTGTAGCTTACTATGACGGCTTGTGAGAGGGTTTCTTTTTGCCTATGAGGGCATCGTATAATTTTCCTTGTTTTTCTCTGTAGGAGGATTAAATTCCTCTTAGATTTAGGGCTGTCTATGATAAAATATAAAGAGTACAGGTAACAATAAGGAGAAAGATTGTGGAATACCTTATTCACTTTATGGAAACGTATGGCTACTTGGCCATGTTTATATGTATGGTTTTGGAGAATGCCAATATACCAATTCCTTCAGAGGTTATTTTAGGTTTTGCGGGTTATCTCATCGCCCAAGGAATTTTTGATATGCATACCACTATGATTGTGGGGATTGCAGCAGGTGTGGTAGGGTCTATCATTTCCTACTGGATGGGGGAATACGGGGGTCGTCCTCTTCTCTTAAAGTACGGTAAGTACATCTTCTTCAACGAGAAAAAGTTCGATATGGCGGAGAAGCTTTTCAACAAGTATGGTGGGCTAGCGGTCTTTATTGGTCGCCTTTTACCAGGGGTGAGGACCTTTATTTCCTTCCCTGCAGGTATGGCTCGCTACCCAATGGTGCCTTTTGTCGTGTGGACCATTCTAGGCACGGTTCCTTGGACCATTCTTTTAGTTTACCTAGGCCATATCTTAGGGGCCCATTGGGAAGATTTAATCCAATATAACCATATCTTCCTTGAAGTGGTTGTAGTAGTATTTCTTGTTCTGGCTGCCTTTTTTGGCATCCGTTATTGGCGGAATAAAAGGTAGGAGGCTGACTCATTATGCGCTTGCATAAGACGACCATCGTTCTCTTTATCATAGCCCTCCTATTCTTTATGGTGGGTAATCCTTGGCTACCTATTACGGACCCTGTAGAGTCTAACTATGCCCTGACAGCCAAGGAGATGGTAATGACTGGCGATTGGCTGTCGCCGCAAATTTATGGGCACTATTGGTACGACAAGCCCATCATGGTTTACTGGCTCTTAGCCTTGTCTTTTAAGGTCTTTGGCTTTGCTGATTGGGCTGCCCGTATGCCGTCGGGTATCATGGGAGCTGCTTCTATAGCTCTTCTTTACCAAATGATGCGGACCGACACCAAACGACGGATTATATCCTTATCTGCAGCAGCTATCATGGGAACGTCTCTTCTCTTCTGGCCAGTTGCTCATGGGATCGTAACGGATATGATCCTCCTCTTCACGACTGTGGGAACCTGGGGGTATGCCTACCGAGGCCTAACCCAAGACTCGACTAGGGCTATGGTCTTGGCCTATGTGTTTGCGGGCTTAGGCGTCCTTACTAAGGGGCCTGTGGCCCTTGTTTTGCCAGGCCTTCTGCTCCTTGTTTTCGTGGCTTATATGCGATCTTGGACCATGCTAAAGCGACTCTTTTCCTGGCAGGGCCTCGTGGCCTTTGTTTTGGTGGCAGGGCCTTGGTACCTCTATATGTACCTGACTCACGGTATGGACTTCCTCAATGGTTTCTTGGGACTCAATAATGTAACTCGAGCTACCCAGTCTGAACACCCTGAGAATAATGTGTGGTGGTACTACATTGCCTTGACATTGGGGGCTATGATGCCTTGGACAGGGGTCTTTATTTATGGCCTTTATAAGAGTGTGAAAGCCCGGACGCCTGCCTGCGTTTACTGCCTGATTATGGGCTTAGGGACAGTGGTCTTTTACAGCTGTATGGCCACTAAGTATCCAACCTATACCTTTATCAGTATAATTCCTTTTTCCGTCATCGCGGCTGTGGGCTTGGTACAGGCTTTCAAGCCGGGCAGTTCTAAGCACTTAGAGTGGTGGCTCATCTTGCCGACCCTCCTCTTATGGTTAGCCTATGGGGTGGGAACTCGCTTCCTCCATTGGGGCTTCTGGTACCTACTTTATATCTTTGTAGCCCTCTTTGGCCTAGGTCTTATCCACTGCCACCTACGTCGCAATCGTTACGTCATACCGGTTTTGGTGGCTGTAGGGACCATGGTTATTTCTTCTGTCGTCATTACTGAGGGACTAGTTCCCCTTATTCATCAGCGGTCTTCTACGGGCCTTTTGGAAGCCGTAGAAGGGACAGATCGCCATCTCTATTACTATAATGCCTATGCGACTTCCTTGGATTATTACACGGGCAAGTCCTTGGTTAAGATTAAGGGGCCGGCGGACTCTAAGCGGTCTGAAGCCTGGGAAGGTAAGTATAAGATGGCACAGATTGATCAAGCTGATTTGGCTCCTAAACTGGCTGCAGGGGAGTCAGTTATGATCTTTGTTCCCAAGACTGAAGAAACGAATTTTGCCCAATCTCCTTTGGCTCCCTATGTGAAGGTACAGGAGGTCTTGGATAGGACGACTATTTACGTTAATCGATAAATTGAATGGATATAAGTGAGGTTCTTGTGTTATTTGACCCAGTAACGTTAGACGCGCAACAAGAGAAGGACTTTGAAACCTTCGTGGATTCCTTTGATTCACGGATTCGCCAAGGGGTGGCAAGCTATTTAGAAAAGCTCCTTTCCTTTTCAGGCCCTATGGTTTTTAATCCCTGGGGGGACCAAGATCCTGATTATGATATAGCGGATGCGCCTAAGAAACGGCGGCAGAACTTTATGGCCTACCTCCTGCCTCGTATAGGGAGAGCTTCTCATATGATTGTAGCGGAAGCTGTGGGCTATCAAGGAGGCCGCTTTACGGGGATTGCCATCACCTGTGAGCGAATGCTCTTGGGGTATCATCATGCTATTGAGTCGTCTGCAGTAGCGCCTTTACAATTGTGGCGTACATCGGATGCAGATTCTCCCTATATAGCTAAGGGAACCCAAAAGGATAAGGGCTTTAATGAACCCACCGATACGGTGGTATGGTCTGCCATGGTTGAAGCAGGCATTAATACCTATGATTCTATCTTGTGGAATATATTCCCCTTCCACCCTCATAAGTCCAAGGCTGCCCTAACTAATCGAACTCCATCCGAAGGGGAGTTGGCTATTGGGTGGGATTATATGAAGGATTTGTTAGACCTTCATCAGACCTGTGCGGCTCTTTACCAAGAGGGGGCGTCTTACCCTATGAACGAGGGAGCCCGGCTGGCCCAAGATTTGCCGGGAAGTCAGACCAATCCCATCCTGGCCGTAGGCCGTAAGTGTGCGGGTGTCCTAGAGACCTTTGGCGTTCCATCTATAGCTCTCCGTCACCCTGCTAATGGGGGTGCTAGCGAATACCGTCGTAATTTTATGGATGCTATTAGGCATAGATCCTTATAGATAAGAGGCTGGTAAGTCCTACATAATAAATTGACTAGTCGTAGTTTCCTGTTCTATTAGTATAGACCAATAGTTGTAAATACCTCTAAGGCCCCTCTGGGGCCTTGTTTTTTATTTCTACAAAGAGAGTGGCTTTCAGGGGAAAGAATTTTTAAGGAGGAAAGAGCTTTTAAAGAGAAAAGACTATATGCTATAATACACTTAACTGATTAAGGAACTCACGCCTTTTTCAACACTAGATCGGATATAGACTCCCGCTCTTGCGGTTGAGTATGTATAGTTGCCAAGCAACAAAACAAACAGACAAAAGAATCTGCTAGAACAGCCCTATGAGAGAACGGACCAGGATACAATCCTGCCTCAACGCTTTGTTGAGAAGACTGGCTGCTCTTGTTTTCTTGCGGATATTTGCCTCTGTTTCCTACTGCTTAGGCTGGAGATCAAAGACTAGTACTATGTGAATATATATGGGAGGAAACTCGTGGAAACAAAACAAGAAGTACAAGTGACGAAGACTGCACAGGCCCCACAAGAAGGGGAAGCCCGTCAAAGTCGCCGTCCCGCTAATCATCGTCCGCGTCGTCCACAAGGCCAAGGGACTGATGGCCAAGGACATCAAACTAAGTCGGCTCATCGTCGTCCTACTAAGGACCAAGGGCAAGAGGGGGAAGGTAAGGCTAATAACCGCCGCCCTCGTAATAATAACCGAAATACTGACAACCAAGGGCGTCGTCTTAGTCATTCTAATAATCGCTCTGATGGAGCTAGTCGCAATTCCCGCAATGGGAGCCAAAATGGCAACCGCAATCGCCAACACATCCGCACCCAAGAGCCTATGAATCCAGAAATCAAACCGTTGGATCCAAAAGGTAAGTTGATGATTATCCCTTTGGGTGGTCTCGGTGAAATCGGTAAAAATATGACCGTCTTCCAATACGAAAATGACATCGTTGTATTGGATGCTGGTTTAGCCTTCCCTGGGGAAGATCTCCACGGTGTGGATATCGTTATTCCTGATATGTCCTACCTCATCGAAAATAAGGATAAGGTGCGGGCTATCTGTATTACCCATGGTCATGAAGACCATATCGGTGCCTTATCCTATCTTATGCGCCAGGTGGATGCGCCGGTCTATGCGACTGACCTTGTATGTGGCCTCATGGAAAATAAACTCAAGGAAAATCGCGTATCCAATAAGAACCTCAACGTCATTGCCGCTGGTGACGAAATTAAGGCTGGTTGTATGACCGTTGGTTTTATTCAAACCAACCACTCCATCCCTGATTCCTGTGGTATTTATTTCCGCACACCGGTGGGGACAGTGGTTCATACAGGGGACTTTAAAATCGACCAAACGCCTGTGGATGGCAAGATGTTCGACCTTCATAAGTTTGCAGAATTGGGTAATGAAGGGGTTTTGGCCCTTATGTCTGACTCTACTAACGTAGAAAAACCAGGCACGACTGGATCTGAATCCACCGTAGGTCCTGCTCTTATGAAAGCGGTGCGCGAAGCTAAAGGTCGCGTAATTTTGGCTACATTCGCATCTAATGTATCTCGTATTCAACAAGCCATCGATGCGGCTGTAAAAACCCATCGCAAGGTGGTTGTTATGGGCCGGTCTATGGTCAATGTAACAGCCATTGCAGAAGAAAAGGGTTACCTCAATGTACCGGCTGGTACCATTGTGGAAGAAGATGAGATGAGACGTCTTCCGCCTAACCAAGTGATGGTTTTGACGACAGGCTCTCAAGGGGAACCTATGGCAGGTTTATCCCGTATGTCCGTTAATAATCACCGGTCTGTAGAAATCAATCCAAGCGATACCATTATCATCTCTGCTACGCCAATTCCTGGCAATGAAGCGGCTGTAGGTCGCACCATTGATAACCTTCTTCGCCGGGGTTGTAATGTGGTGTATGGTAAGGATAAGGGAATCCACGTATCTGGCCACGCCAGTCAGGAAGAACTTAAGATTATGCTCAACTTGGTTCGCCCAGAATACTTCATCCCTGTGCATGGCGAGTATCGCATGCTTAAAAAGCACGGTGAGTTGGGTGTAGCTATGGGTGTAGACCCTGATAAAGTCCTCATCGGCGACAATGGACAAGTCTTCGCCTTTGATGGCAAGATTGGCAAGAAGGATGGCCGCGTACAAGCGGGTCAAGTCTTTGTCGATGGTTTGGGCGTTGGTGATGTGGGCAATATCGTTATCCGGGACCGCCAACAATTGGCCGAAGAAGGTATGGTTATCGCCGTTATGGCTATGGACCGCCGGTCTGGTAAAATTGTATCTGGTCCAGACCTCGTTTCTCGTGGTTTTGTCTATGTACGAGATGCAGAAGAGCTTATGGATGAAGCACAACGGCGGGTGGATGATGTCATTGACCGTTGTGAAGCAGAACGGATTAAGGATTGGACGACTATTAAGCAAAACGTACGGGATGCTTTGGGTAAATTCTTCTATGAAAAGCCCCGCCGTCGTCCTATGATCTTGCCGATTATTCAAGACGTATAAGCCTATAAAAGTCCCAGTGAAATTACAGGGAATATGCTATAATGAGAGTGTATGCAGCCTTGCATACACTCTCATTTTTACTATCTTTTATGGAATTAAAATAGTCAGGTAATTATGACACAAACAAATACACGGGCTATGCTACAAACGGCCTTTTTGACGGCTATTGTAGTGGTGCTCTTCCTCTTGGGCTCTACGGTTCCCTTCTTGGGCTTTTTAGGAACTATCGTAGCGCCGGCTACATTGGGCTTTATTGGAGTTCGTTGGGGAGCGCGTTACGCTATCTTAGGGGGTATTTTGTCCCTCCTCCTCTTAGGGGGCATCTTCGGCATGTGGGCTACGTCTATGGTGGCTATACCCTTTGTCTTCTTAGGGATTGCTTCCGGTGTGGTCCTCCACCTCAAGTGGTCTTATGGGCGGCAAATCGTCATCCCTGCCTTGGCCTTTATGGTGGGCATGGGTGTAACGGTAGGTCTTTCCATGGCTATCATGAATGTAAATATGGTGGATACCTTCCAGAACTTATCAGCACAGGTACAGGATGAGATGGTCCAAACCTATGGTCAAATGGGCTTAGAACCGGCACAGCAAAGTGCTATGATTTCTCAGGTTAAACAGTCCTTTGACTTTATTAAAGGCGCCTTCCTAGCCTTTGGCTTTGCCATTGCTTCCTTCTATGCTTACCTAGTTCGAATGATTACAGGCTGGGGTATGAAGCGCTTTGGCTTCGGCCCATTGCCCTTCCTCCCTGTAGGCCAATGGCAAATGCCAAAATGGTCTGCTTATCTTCTTATCCTAGGTTGGATTGGTCAATATTGGGGATCTAAGTATAGTTTAGACGTACTGGCGTGGGTGGTACCTAACCTTGTTATTTTGGGCGCGGCTCTTTGCTTGGTTCAGGGGATTGCCTCCTTTTGGTATGTTCTAGGTCTCTATCGGCTAGATCCTAAGCTGAGAATTCTGGCCCTCATTATAATTGGTACTTTTATGAGTCAAGGTTTGATTATCCTTGGACTCGTAGATATTTTATTTGATTTGCGTCGACGTTTATACGCTCGTATGAACAACCGTCGCTAAGGGGATATATATGAAGAACTTTGTAAAAGGTCGTTGGCATACTCTCGAGTTATCCATCGTCATTTTGCTGATATTTTTGTTGGTTCTCATCCTCTACCTAAATTGGCTTATAGGCGTTATGGCGACTATTGTTGCCCTTGCCGTTTATGGTGGCAACTATAAGACCATACACCACCGTCGTAGGTTGGCTATTGAGTCATTTGACTCCATGGCTCATGGGGTTACCCAGGCCTCTAATTTTGCCTTGCAAAATTTGCCAGTTGCCATTGCTGTGGTCAACCAAGATGGGGTTATTGGCTGGTCCAATTCTGTTTTTCGTGATTGGATTCGCGCTGATTGGGATAAACCGCAAAATATCTCTACTGTCCTCAGTCACCTCCGCATGGATAAGGTCTGGGGGAAGTCTGGCTTTATGAAAGAACACGTAGACGGTCGTTATTATGGGGTTGTTTACAAGTATTTAGAAGCCAAGGACTCTTGTTGTGTGGATAACCGCGATGTGGAACACATGGCCTTCTATTTGTCTGATATTACCGCTACGGAAGTGGCTCGCCTGCAGGCAGAAGAAGCCCGTCCTGTATCGGGGATGATTCAGATCGATAACCTAGAGGATGTAACCAAGGGATCGAGTGATAAGGAGTTCACTAATTTATGGGCTCAAATCAATAACTTGATCGTAGAAGAAATCGATCAATACGATGGCTTTGTCCGTAGTATCTCTGATGACGCCTATATATTTAGCTTCTCTCGTGAGGCTCTTCGCCAAGCGGAAGAAAAGAAGTTCCAATTATTGGATAAAATCCGTGCTATTCCGACAGCTCGTCAAATCCCGGTGACTATCTCTGTGGGGATTTCTGTGGATGCTGAATCCATTAAGGCAACAGCAGAAAAGGCACGGGCCGCCCTCGATTTGGCCTTGGGCCGTGGGGGTGACCAGGTCTGCATTAATGAAGGTGGTCAGAACCGCTTCTTTGGTGGCAAGACGACCTCTGCAGAAAAGAATACCCGCGTGCGAGCTCGGGTAGTTGCGCAGGCTTTGCAAGAACTGTTAGAAGAGTCCAATCGAATTTTGGTCATGGGTCATCAACGGGAAGATTATGATGCCATCGGTGCTAGCCTGGGTGTCCTCTTTATGGCGCGGACTCTCAATAAGGATGTGCGCCTCGTTTTGAGCCATCACCAAGAAAATATTTATAAATTAGTGAATAGCTTAGATGTGGATTTGCGTGATTATATTATCACACCAGAGCAAGCTAAACTCTTTACCACGCGGGATACCTTGGTGGTTGTTTGTGATGTCCATCGACCAGGCCTAGTAGCAGATCCAGAATCTTTGGCCAAGTCTAAGCGTCGGGTTGTCATTGACCACCATCGCCGGGCATCGGATTTCATCGAGGATACTCTCTTGACCTATCTAGAACCAGCAGCATCTTCCACCTCTGAGTTGGTTACGGAACTCATTGAGTATTTCAGCTCTAATAAGCCTGTGGGTAAGGATACTGCTTCTGGCCTTTATGCGGGTATCGTCTTAGATACGAAGAATTTCACTATCCAAACGGGGGCTCGTACCTTTGAAGCGGCGGCCTTCCTCCGTCGGGCTGGAGCTAACCTTGACCTGGTAAAAGAACTCTTCCGTGACAGCTTGGGCGATGTTCAGGCTCGGGCAAAAATGCTCTATAATGCTCATGTGGAAGGGGGCATTGCCATTACAGAAGCGCCAGATTCCTTGGGTCAAGAGGCGACGCTTGTATCTGCTCAGGCAGCGGATCTCTTGATCCAAACGGAAGGGATAGAAGGGGCCTTTGTCCTCTATCATCTACCAGATGGGTCTATTGGTATTTCTGCTCGCTCTCAAGGCAAGCTTAATGTACAATTGGTTATGGAAGCCATCGGCGGTGGCGGCCATCGGACAGTGGCTGGTGCCCAAGTGGCTCATATGACGACAGAAGAATTAGAAAAGACCATTCGCCAAGTAGCGATTGAGCAATTACAAGAGGAGGAATAAGCATGAAAGTAGTATTGCTTGAAGATGTAAAAAAAGTCGGTAAAAAAGGTGAAATCGTAGAACTTTCAGAAGCCTATGCCCGCAATGTAATCATTAAAAAGGGATTGGGTTTGGAAGGAACAGCAACCAACCTAAACAATGCAAAGCAACAACAAGAATCCAAGGAGTTCCATACCGCTCAAGCCACTGACGAGGCTAAGGTCTTGGCTAAGCAATTGGAAAAGGTTGAAGTTACCATTCCTGTTAAGATGGGGGAAAATGGTAAGGTCTTCGGTTCTATTACTGCTAAGGATGTGGCAGATGCTGTAAAGGCCGCCTACAAGGTAGAACTGGATAAGAAGAAATTGGATATTAAAGAAGCGATTAAGACCTTGGGTACTCATGATGTCATCGTTCGCGTACACCCATCCATCACATCTACTATTAAGGTTCATGTAGTGGAAGGTAAATAATAGACTGTTTAAGGGATATGATATAGGCTACCTACCATGTGGGTAGCCTATATTAGTCAAATAAAGGAGCAACGTATGGACGCACGTATACCACCACAGAATACGGAAGCGGAGAAGGCTATTTTGGGGACCTTGCTTACCTCTGAAGAGGCAGGGGACCGGGTATTGGACCTCGTCAAGGCGAGTGACTTTTACACGGATGCCCATCGTATTATTTTCGAAGCCATTCAAACTATTATTCACAAGAATAAAAAGGCGGATCTCATCCTCCTGACGGATGAATTAGATCGCATTAACAAGCTAGAGACGGTAGGAGGGATTGCTTATATTTCCTCCCTGACTGATATGGGAGCCGTGTACAATGTGGAAGAATATGCCAATATCGTAGCGGAAAAGGCCCAATTGCGCCGCCTTATCGATGTGAGCAACAAAATTATCGGTATGTCCTATGCCGGTGATGAAGAACCGAAGTCCATCATTGAGGATGCAGAAAAGATGGTCCTCAATGTGGCCGGCCAAGTTCATGGAGAATCTGCCTTTGCCCGTATGGGTGATGTGGTCATGGGGAATCTAGCTCGCTTGGATGAGATCCAACAGCAAGATGGGACCCTTACAGGTTTGCCTACTAACTTTAGGGATTTGGATAAAATCACGGCAGGGTTACAAAAGTCGGACCTCATTTTGGTGGCGGCGCGACCTTCCATGGGTAAGACAGCCTTTACATTGAATCTAGCTCAAAACGTATCTATTATCTATGGCAAGAAGGTGGCTTTTTTCTCCCTGGAAATGTCCAAGGAGCAACTGGTTGGCCGTATTCTGTCCTCCGTGGCAGAAGTGTCCTCTGAAAAGCTCCGTGTTGCTGATCTCAACGGGGATGAATGGGGACGAGTTCTCAAGGCTGCTGAAACCATGTCTAACGCCCCTCTTTATATCGACGATACTCCTGGCTTGACCGTTCAGATGATGCGGTCTAAGCTTCGTCGTCTCAAGGCGGAGCAGGGTTTGGATTTGGTTGTCGTCGACTATATTCAGCTTATGCAAGGTTCTTCCTCAGGGCGCCAAGGGGAGAATCGACAACAGGAAATTTCCGATATTTCTCGTAATCTTAAGTTGATCGCCCGGGAGTTTAATGTACCTGTTATCGCCTTATCCCAACTTTCACGGTCTGTAGAACAGCGGCCTGATAAGCGACCACTTCTCTCTGACCTCCGCGAATCTGGTTCCTTGGAACAGGATGCGGATATCGTTATCTTCCTTTACCGGGATAAGTATTATGAGCCAGAGACGGAAAAGGGTGATATTACAGAAGTTATCATTCGTAAGCATCGGTCTGGGTCCCTAGGAACCGTAGAACTGGTCTTCCAAGGGGAATATACCCGCTTCCGGGATGTGGCCTATAATCGGGATGATAGCCAGGCTTAAGAGGGTACTTATACTAGGCCTAAGCTACTGTTAGATAGGTCTATTGATCTTAAGTTATACCAGTTGACGAATCGATAAAATAGGATTAAAATACAACATATGAACAGATGTTCATGTATTGTATTTTTGCACCTATGACTATTTGTATACGTATTGTTAGTCTTTATCTAAGGAGTTATGATGGACAAGATATTTCTTTTAGAAGGTCTCAATTGCCCTAACTGTTCTGCCAAGATTGTGGACCGTATCAAGGCTATGTCAGGTATTGAATCTGCTGATTTTACCTTGGCGACTCAGCAGTTGCGAGTGGAGACATCCATTGTGGATGACGACCGCTTAATCAGTGAATTCCAGGCTATTTGTGATGCTATTGAAGAGGGTGTCACAGTAAAAACCTATAGTCGTCCACCTAAAGGGGCCCCTTTAGAAGAGGAAGAAGAGGAGGAAGAAGGACTGACTTGGTTTGATAAGCTGGCTATGATTTTAGCCGGGTTGGCTACGGCTTATGAACTCCTCATCCAGTTTGCTCCTTCTGTAGAATTACCTGAGCAACCTGAGATGGTTATCTTTACTATCATCTATCTTATGATCGCTTATCCAATCTTGAGGGCGGCTTGCAAGAATATTGGCAAGGGTCAAGTGTTTGACGAAAACTTCCTCATGGCTATCGCCACCATAGGGGCTCTCGTCATCGGTGAATATCCAGAAGCGGTAGGGGTTATGCTCTTCTACCGGATTGGGGAATGGTTTGAAGACCGGGCGACGGAACAAAGTCGGTCTGAAATCATGGGCGCTGTGGATATGCGGCCGCAAGAAGTACGTCTTCTCGATAAGGATGGGACTGTCCAAGTGGTGTCTCCTGAATCCGTAAAGGTAGGCGATTTTGTGGAAGTTCGTCCTGGGGATACTATTCCCTTGGATGGGACCTTGGTGGAAGGGGAAAGTCAAATTAATACAGCCCCTGTAACAGGTGAACCAGTACCTGTAAAAGCTCGCGTAGGTACCCAGGTCTTATCTGGCTGTATCAATGAAAGTGCCCGTATCGTCCTCAAGGTGGATAAGCTCTTAGAAGAATCCATGGTCAGCAAGATTTTAGATGCTGTAGAAAATGCGGCTGCATCTAAACCAAAAATCGATCGATTTATTACTCGCTTTGCCCGGGTCTATACGCCTATCGTTGTAGCTTTGGCGGCTGCGGTAGCTATCATCCCATCCCTTATTACGGGTGACTGGTCCAAATGGGTGTATACAGCCCTTACCTTCTTGGTAATCTCCTGCCCTTGTGCCTTAGTACTCTCGGTGCCATTGGCCTTCTTCTCAGGGATTGGTAATGCCTCTCGTAATGGGATTCTCCTCAAGGGCGGTCTCGTTATCGAAGCCTTAGCCAAGATTAAGGCAGTAGCCTTGGATAAGACGGGTACTATTACTAGTGGTATCTTCTCCGTTTACCAAGTAGAAGGGGATAGGGAATTGGTGTTGACCTTGGCTTCCTCCTTGGAAAAGGCGTCCAACCATCCTATCGCGCAATCCATCGTAGAAGCCTCCAAAGCGGAGGGGATAGACCCAGCTTTAGCTAATGATATTAAGGAAATCGCTGGAGAGGGCTTGGTCGGTCAGATTCCTGAAGGGGAAATCCTCGTGGGGAACCGTCGCCTTATGGACCGGTACCAAGTAGCGGGTTTACCTGCCAATTCCGCCCACTATGGGACGGAAGTTTTCGTCGCCCAAGAGGGACAGTTCTTCGGGCGCATCCTCATTTCCGATGCCATTCGCCCTGATTCTCAGGCTGCCATTAAGGCTATCCAAGCTAAGGGGATTCAGGCTATTATGCTCACCGGTGACCGTCAAGAAAGTGCAGACTACATCGCTAAGGAAACAGGGATTAACGATGTACGTGCCCACCTCTTGCCACAAGATAAACTGGCTGCTGTACAAGACCTTCGCAAGGCCTATGGGCCAACTATGTTCGTAGGGGATGGCATCAATGATGCGCCTGTATTGGCAGGTGCTGATGTAGGTGGTGCTATGGGGTCTGGTGCTGATGCGGCCATTGAAGCCTCTGATGTAGTCTTCATGAACTCCTCCTTAGAGGCCATTACCCATGTGCTCAACCTCTCCCATGTGGTAGTTAGAATTGCTTGGCAAAATGTAAGCGTTGCTATCGGAATCAAGGTTCTAGTTATGCTTATGGGTCTCTTGGGCTATGCCAATATGTGGTGGGCTGTTTTCGCAGACACAGGGGTGGCCATGATTTGTATTCTGAACTCCATCCGTATCTTGTATAAAAAATATTAATATAGATTGTATCTAACTTTTGAAAGTTCCTGCTAGGGGTGATAAGTAGACACTAGTCGCTTAAAAATCCCTAGGCAGGGGCTTTTTGTATATACTTTCAGAGGTTAAATAAGGTATAATTTGATAGATAGGGTTCACTGTGAACCCCTTGTTTGGTTATTCGTGAGGAGGTGGCTTATGCTAACGGTATATAAACATATCGAAGAAGAACTAGTTTCTGATTTGACGGTAGCAGACGCAACAAAGGGGTCTTGGGTTAATTTGGTTAATCCTGACCCGGATGAGATCTCCCTCATCAATATCCTCACGGAGATTCCTACGGATGTGCTCAAGACAGCCTTGGATATGGAAGAACGGTCTCACGTGGAAATTGAGGATAATTATATCTTCGTCGTAATTAATATCCCAGCCCTTCGGGGATCGGATTCTTACGATACAGTCCCATTGGGGATTTTCCTGACTCCGGATTTCTTTATCACCGTATGTTTGGAAGAAACAGAAGTCCTCTACCCATTTATCAATAATGTGGTATCTACTTTTTATACCTATAAGAAGACCCGCTTCCTCTTCCAAATCCTCTACCGTACAGCGACGCTCTTCTTGCGGTACTTGCAACAAATCAACCGCCGGACAGATGATATCGAAGTGCACTTACGCCATTCTACCCGCAATCGGGACTTCTTCCAACTCTTGGAATTGCAAAAATCCATGACCTACTTCTCTTCTGCCCTCCGGACAAACGGTACGGTTATGGACAGACTCTTGCGATTGAGGGGTCATCAGTCCATGCGTCACCTTCTCAAGATGTATGAGGAGGATGAGGACCTTTTGGAAGATGTAATCATCGAAAATAAGCAGGCTATCGAGATGGTTGAGATGTACACCAATATTCTCATGAACATGATGAACGCATTCACATCGGTTATCTCCAATAATCTGAATGAGGTTATGAAGCTCTTGGCGGCCTTGACCATTATCTTGTCTGTGCCAACTATTATCTTCTCCCTCTGGGGGACTAACGTAACTCTGCCATTTGCTGAATCTGGCGCTATCGGTTTCGTGGAAGTTATCCTCATTGCTATCGTCTGCACTATCATTGCCATGGTGGCCATGTGGAAGCGAGATCTTTTTTAGGCATAGACCAGTTTGCCTTTAGCTGATGGGCCTCTGCTGACCTAAGGGGTAGGGACTCGTATTGTATCCTTACCCTCAGGCCTTTGCCTTAGGGCCTTCTTTTTGCTATAATTATATACATTCTTGGAGAGGTGTCCGAGTGGTTTAAGGAGCTGGTCTTGAAAACCAGTGATGCGGCAACGCACCGTGGGTTCGAATCCCACCCTCTCCGCCACCGCTTAGAGTCACAGTAATGTGGCTCTTTTCTTATGTGTGAGCGAGCTTCGAACTGCTGAAGATCTTTAACTAAGGGCTCTTCTTAAAGAGTTCTTATATGTGATAAAGTCCATGTAGTATACATACGATAACTTGTGTGCCTTATATGGATTCTAATGTATAGGAGAAGTAGACAACGCCTATATTATGTTTGTTGACGATGTTTAAATCTAAAATTATAATGAAAGATATATTAAATGTGTGTTTACTAGTTATATAAATAGGAAGAGTGTGGGGAATGAAAAAACAATTACTAGTGAAGGCTATGGTGTTAGGTGCTGTGGCTTGTTCTATTAGTGCCACAAGTCTTGCAGCTCATGTAGAGAGGCAAGATAAAAGGGTGAATGGACAAGTGGCAGCAAGACGAGAGGCCGTACGCTCCCATTGGATGGACCGTACAGACATAGTCGTGGGAACTGGCATGGAAAGAACTGAGGGTAGCAGCAGCCAAGGTTACACCGGTCGCGGCGTGCCGAATGCTCCTCAGCCTAGTACGAGTTCAGAGAAATCACAATCTATGGGGCTGGATCAGTTCTATATTGAGACATTACAACCAATCACTCATTACGATGAACATGCTAAGAACCTAGTCTTTGTACAGGGTCGGATTGGGCGTAGTGGTGAAAAAATCTCTCTTGATAAATTACATGACTACTGGCTTCCAGCTATGCCTGCGGGAACTTTTACAGTACATAACCATGAAACATACAAACAGGAATCCTTGGGGATGAATGCTAATGTTGGCCTTGGTTACCGTCGCCTTAGTGAGCACGAACATGCCTATGTTGGCGTCAATGCATTCTATGATCATGCCTTTAAGGGTGGTTATAAACGTATTAGCGGTGGCCTTGAGTATGTGGCGGGCCTTAATGAATTCCATGCCAATATCTATCAAAATATAGGGACTAATAATAGACAATATGTAAGCTTACCTGGTCGAACCAATGCAGAACTATATCCTTATGGGATGGACCAAAATCAAAGCTATTATAATTACGGAGTCATTAGCTATGAAAACCATTGGAAAGTGACTGAGCAAGTGGCTGCGCGTGGTTTTGATTTGGGTTATGCACGAAGCTTTAAAAATGCTCGTTGGGCACGTGTCTATGCGGATTATTATAAGTGGCGAGGTAGAGATGCTGAGAGAATAATGTATGGCAATTTAAGTAAACGTGATGCCATTACAGGCTTTAAAGTAGGTGCGGAATTCCATCTCACACCACATCTTACCCTTGATGCAGGTTATAAAACGGCATCTCATAATTTGAGTGGCCCTTATGTAAGCTTGAAGTATACAATTGGCAGGTCCAAGTTTGCTTGGCGTGGTGGCAAGCATAGTGAAAGTGTCATTACAACAGCTCGTGCTAAGATGCTTGATAAGGTACGCCGTAGCGATATGGTTGTTCATAATATAGTTCAAGAAGATTACGATCGTGGTATTGTTGATGTTGGTTTATAATTTATTTTTATAGAAATATAGGTATAGGGGATTATTCATTTCTAATGTCCTTACATTAAATACAAGCCTAATTACCTCTATAAGCCCTCTAGGTTATTGCCTAGAGGGCTTATTTTATAGTTAGCTAGAGGGATAAGAATATTAGGGTAGGCTAACTTGTCATTTTAGTGACTTATCATTATTTATATTATTCGAACATATGTTTGAATTAATAAGGAGATTTTGTTATACTGAACATAGACATAAGGAGGTGATAGGGTGGCTTCTGGGAATGGGAAGCGCATGTACATGTGTATTGATTTAAAATCCTTTTATGCATCTGTTGAATGTGCTGATTTAGGTGTAGATCCCTTTAGTACGCCCTTGGTGGTAGCGGACCGATCGCGGGGTAAGGGGGCTATTACATTAGCTATATCGCCGGCCCTTAAAAAGATGGGGGTAAAGAACCGGGTTCGACTCTTTCAGATTCCTTCTCATATTGAGTACATTACGGTCAAGCCTCATATGAAGCGTTATATGGAAGCATCTGCCCAGATTTATGGGACCTTGCTTGATTATATTTCTCCTGATGATATCCACGTCTATTCCATTGATGAATACTTTATCGACATCACCCCTTATCAGGGACTCTATAACAAGAGCCCTCGCCGGTTAGCCCAGCTCCTTTTAGATGCTATCTTACAAGCCACTCATATTTATGCCACCGTTGGCATAGGGACTAACCTTTTCTTGGCTAAAATTGCCTTAGATGTATTAGCTAAACATGCTCCTGATTTTATTGGTTATTTAGATGAAAGCCTATTTAGAGAGCAGATTTGGCACCATAGGCCTCTTACAGATATATGGCAGATTGGCCCTGGTATTGCTAATCGCTTGTGCAAGTATGGGGTGCATGATCTCTATGGGATTACTCAGTTGCCAGAGGCCAAGCTCTATAAGGAGTTTGGCGTTGATGCGGAGCTCCTGATTGATCATGCCTGGGGGCGAGAATCCTGTACGATAGCGGATATTCATGCCTATCGTCCAGTTAAGCACTCCCTGTCGCAAAGTCAGATACTCTTGCGGAATTATAGGGCAGACCAAGCTCGTTTACCCCTACGTGAGATGGTAGAGGCTTTGACCTTAGAACTGTTACAAATTAAGGCTCTCACTAAGTGCGTCCAGGTCCGCATTGGCTATGCCTCGGATGAGTTGCGATCTACAGGGGGATCACGAACCCTGGGGGCCTACACGGATTCCTTCCAAACCTTACTGCCTATTGTCATGGCTCTTTTTGATAAACACCTCAGACCTCATGAGGATATACGTCGCTTAGGGGTTACTTTCGAAGATTTAGTTAATAAGGAGGCTGTACCTAGGCAGGGGAACCTCTTTGCCCCTACTAAGGACCAGGAGGGACAGAAGGAGGAGGATATTCAAAAGACCCTATTATCGATTAAGGGGCGCTTTGGAAAGAATGCTATCCTTCGGGCTTCTAGTCTAGAGGAAGACGGGACTATTCGTTATCGGAACACCTTGGTAGGAGGTCATAATGGGGAATAAAGAGGATCTCGGCTAGGGTTTGGGTGTTTTTTGATTAGTACTAGGAGGCAGAATGAAGGGAAAAATGTCACGTCTACAAAGGGCTAAACAGTTCATGCCCTTTGCTGCCCTTAAGGGTTTTGATTCTTTATTGGCGGCGGTAGCTCGCCATAAAGAAGAACCACTCGAACTGTCAGAGGATCAAGTAGAGGCCTTAGATCGGTCTTTACGATCCTTGACCTGTGGCGATTGGGTTCGGGTGACCTTCTATAATCAGGGTACCTATAGAAGTGAAGAAGGCCCTCTTACCATGGTTAGTAAGAGCCTACAGCTCCTTTCTGTTTCTGATAGGGTCATTCCCTTTAGAGATTTAAAGGATATAGGCTGGCTACCAATAAAAAAGTCGAGGCCCTAGGGTCTCGACTTTTTTATTGGATCTATTTATTGAAACGATTTTTTTAAGAGATTTTTTTTGCTATTTACTAGCATTAGCCATAGCTGCTGCATAGGTAGCAGAATTCATAGGTTTGTTATTGGCATTTTTAGGATCTTGAATGATGGCTTTAAGGTCCGCATCGTAGTTAGGGTTTACAGAGATGGCTGTTGGACTTTGTGCACTAGGCCCCGCTTGGTTAGCAGGCGTAGATTGTGGTATAGCCACGCGTGATGCTGTAGGAAGGGCTGCTTCCTCAGCACTAGCATAACGAGCCGGGCTAGTCGATTGGTTATCTCCTTCTAGGACAATTACATTGCCTTGTACAGAGAGAACTTTACGACCTTGGTAGTAGCCAGTTTTAGCCGCTTCTTGCGCTTCTGGGGAGATAGAACCTTCCTTAGTTACAGGAATGGTGGAGTTGGTATCGGCTACTGCCTGATTAGAGTTTTTGGTAGCTATTGATCCAATAGTGCTTACTTTGCCTGTCTGCATAGGTTGTTGGCCCATGATAATAGAAGCACTAGTTGCTGTTTTATAATCCGTAGTGGTTACTAAGCCAGGGGCTGGGGTGCCATTTTGGATGTAGTCAGGGCCAGGTACGGAAGCGCCTGCCTCGAGCGCCTTAGCAGAGGCTGCATAGCGGTCGTGGTTGGCTTGGATTTCTTCTTGTAAGGCAATCAAGCTAGCAGGTTTATTAACCGTTTTCTTGGCGCCTACGAATGGGGCGGAAATAGCTAAGCTTGTAATGGTTGCAGCAGCAAGGGCTGTTAAGATCTTTTTATTCATAATAACCTCCGTCATTAATTTATCATGTTCTGCCTCAAGTATACCATACTTAAGGTGTTAACTAGGCCCTTTAGGGGTATAATAGGGAGTAAGTTTATATAAATTTTAGCTTTAACTAGGAAAGGGATGGACCTATGAGTCAGGGTGAAGAGAGAGTCATAGAAGCATATATAGGCCCTGCCGGGACTGGCAAGACCCAGGCTGCCTATGAGTGGATTAAGAAGACCTTGGAGGCTCATCCAGGGGAGACCCTTATCCTCTTGGTACCTGATGCAGCTACCTATAAGGCAGAACGGGATTTAGCAACTTATATGGGGGGCGGCTTCTCTTCCGTACGGGTTGTGGGTTTTAGTCGCCTGGCCTATCAGGTCTATCAATCCCTAGGAGCTCGTGCAGTCAGAGAGGAAGGTCTGTCTAAGGTGGGCCGCAACCTTCTTCTTCGCCTGGCTATGAAACGGAGTCAGCAGGAGGCGCATCTCTTGAATCAAGCCTTAAAGCAGGCTCAGTTTTCCGATGTGTTGGGATCTCTTATGACCGAATGCAAGTCTTTTAAGGTGGGTCCAGAAAATCTACGGACTAGTGCTAATAAGGTTCAAGATCCTAACTTAGGAGAAAAGCTAAAAGAATTAGCCAGCCTCATGGAGGCTTATGATGGTCTAGTTAAGGAGGCAAATTTAGATGATCGGGAGGGTCTTGAAGTCCTCATAGAGGCCCTCAAGGATTCTCCCCTCTTGACCAAGGCACACGTGGTTATCGATGGTTTTCATTGGTTCACCCCCCTTCAATATGAACTAATTTATAACCTAGTAAAGCAGGCTCAGCGGACCTTAATCACCATAACCCTTCCTAGTGATGCTAAGGAAATTGCTTATCAATCTACGCCAGGAGCCCTTTTTAGCCGCCCTTATGAGGTTTATACGACTCTTAAGGGAACGTATGGGCAGGCCCTTAAGGTCACCTTTTTCAAGAATTTCCACCGCTATAGTGGTGGTCATTCTGCCAAGAAGGATACATTAGGACCTATATCGCCTTTGGAAGATTTGATGGCAGGCTTCTTTGGTCGTCCTCAAGTAGTCAGCGCATGGGGTGCTGATGATAAGAAGGAGAAAAGTCCTAGAAACCGAGAAAAAGAAAGGGCTCGTATCCCCATCATAGCGGCCTATAACAGGGAACGTGAGGCGGATGAGGTAGTTCGTCGTATCCTGGCCTTAGTAGAGGAAAAGGGGGCTCGTTATCGCGATTGCATGATTGTACTCAGGGATTCTGAGACCTATGGAGATATCCTGGAAAAAGCCTTCCAAACCTATGAAGTGCCCTATTTTATAGACCAACAAAAACCTATGCGGACGCATCCCTTGGCGGATATGATGACAGCCCTCTTGGAGGTAGTCCGCTATAACTATAATAATGATGCTATTTTCCGCTTACTCAAGACCGACCTAGTGCCTGTAGGTCCTGATTTGGACCTAGAGGATGCTCGCTTCCGGGTGGATCAGTTGGAAAATTATTGCCTGGAATTTGGTGTCCATCACTACAAGTGGGATATGCCTAGTTGGCCATGGATGGTTAAGGGCCCTGATGGAAAGGCCTATAGTGACCTAGAAGAGGACCGCCATAAACAAGTGAATGAAACCCATAGGGCCATTATGGATTGGTTGGAGGATTGGTTCGACTTTGCATCTAAGGTGAATGGTCATACCGGTCGTGAATGGGCTCAAGAAATCTATGGAGTGTTAGACCGCCTTGGGGTAGCTGAGACCCTCTACAGGTGGGCTCAAGAGGCCGATGAGGCTGGACAGCCTGTAGAAAAGGCTAGCCACGAACAGATGTATAGCCAGGTTATGAACTTCCTCGATCAATTGGCTAGGGTAGGTGGCGACCAGTTCTTATATTTGGATGAGTTGGCCCTTCTCTTGGAGGAAGGCTTGGAGGATATGAACTACTCCATGGTGCCACCTAGCCTAGACCATGTCTTGGTGACGACCGTAGAACGGGGCTATACGCAAGAGCGTAAGCACGTTTTTGTTATGGGCCTCAATGATGGCCTCTTTCCCCGTAAGATGGGGGATGAAGGCCTTATCAAGGATCGGGAACGAGCGGCCTTGGCCGAAGTGGGCCTCAACCTTGCTGGTGGCGCCTTGGCCCAGGCCTTTAATGAAAATTTCCTCTTTTACCTAGCCTGCTCTCGGGCCCAAGAGTCCTTGACCTTGTCCTATGCTAACCTATCCGGTGAAGGAGAGGCGGCTGAGCCGGCCTTGGTTATTAAACGACTTATAGACTTAGGTTATGCAGCGGATCCTTATGCTGTGGGCTTAACCTTGCCGATGAGTCAGGATGGAGAAGGGGTCTCCTATGAGGGACGGCCAGAATTTTCCTATATGTGGAAGCCGCGCCAGGCCCTTAGCCTCCTATCTAGTCGCTGGGGAGAATTGGTGGATGGACAGACCCTATCTAGCCCTTGGGGGGCCCTTTTTGACTGGGCTCTGGGAAATCCTACTTATCGATTGCGCTTGATGGAAATTAGCCGAGGCCTATTTGATACTAACGAGGTGACGCCTATCCATAAGGATGTGGTAGAGGGTCTCTTCCTATCTAATAATTACATGACCGGATCGGTGACCCGCCTCGAAAAGTACCAGGCCTGTCCTTTTAAATTCTATGCTGAATACGGCCTTAAATTAAAAGCCCGTAAGGTGGCTAGTTACGGGGCTCCTGAAATTGGGACCCTCCTCCATGATCACCTAAAAACCCTTGGTGACCAGCTCCTCAAGGAGGGGAAAGATTGGCGTGATCTCAGCCCAGAGGAGCTTCACAAGCGCTGCCAAGCAGTCGCTAAAGAGGGCATGGACCAGTCTCTCTTGGGCTATTCTGACCTAGGCGAAGAGGACCACCTAGATGGTCAGGAGGGGGACTTTGAAAGCCCTCATGACGCCTCTGATGCGGCCTATAATAAGGCCCGTTATGATCGTTTAGTAAAAACCTTAGAGGCCACTGTAAGACGTCTGGTTGATTGGTCTTCTAAGAGTGAATTCTCTATGGATGCCCTGGAAAAATCCTTTGGTATGCCAGGAGGCTGGCCGTCTGTAGATATAGATTTAGGCCTTGGTAAGAAGGGGGCTAAAATCAAACTTCAAGGGCAAATTGACCGCATCGATACCTGGCAAGACGGTGATGCTACTTACGGCCTCATCGTGGACTATAAGACCGGTAAGGCTACGATTTCTGGAGGCGAGCTCTATTATGGCCTCAAGCTACAATTGTTGACTTACTGGATGGCCTATACCCGTGTTAAGGGAAATGAGGGAATCATTCCGGCGGGCACCATTTATACGCCTGTAAAGAATGCCAAACTATTGGTTAGTCGCCCTCTTTCAAAAGATCAAGCCATTAAGGAATTTGAAGCGGCTGATGTGTATAGGAATTTCGGTTATTTTAGCAATTCTCCCGATGTTCTCATGAATATGGATGACCTCGAGATTAATAATAAGGCGGGCCACTATGTACCAGTGCGCCTTACTAAAAATGGAATCAATGGGCAAGACCGATGGAAGACTAAGAGTCTAGGCGACTATCAAGTCATGACCTCCTATGTAGCCCACAAGATGGGAGAAATTGGTCAAGGTATTGGCCGTGGGGATTTTGCTATTCGCCCTTATATGTATAAGAAAGCTAATGCTTGTTCCTATTGTGATTACAAGACGGTGTGCCGCTTTGAATCCAGCCGTAACCGCTATAATTATTTGGATTCTCTTACAGAAGATCAGGCTCTGGATAAGATGAGAGCCGATTTAGGTATAGAAGGAGTACAAGGAGGTGAAGACAATGGCAACTAATTGGACAGAGGATCAGGTCGCGGCCATTGATTCTCGTAACCAGTCCCTATTGGTAGCCGCCGCAGCGGGGTCTGGTAAAACAGCAGTCCTCACAGAGCGCATCATTCAGCGCCTTAAAGATAAGGATCATCCCTTGCAGGTACAGGAGTTATTGGTAACTACCTTTACTAAGGCATCCGCAGGAGAAATGAAGACTCGGATTGGAAGTGCCTTGGCCAGCGAACTAAAAAAAGAGGACTTGGACCAAGAGACCCGTAAGCATTTAGAAAATCAACTCAAGCTCTTACCATCAGCTCAAATTTCTACCCTTCACTCCTTCTGCCAATGGGTTATTCAGTCTTACTTCTACGCTGCTGATATCAACCCTCGGGCCCGCATCGGCAATGATGGGGAGATGGCCCTTATGCGGTCTGATATCCTCCACGACCTAATCGTAGGGGCTTATGATCGCTTGGCCAAGGACCCTAATGATGATCCCTACCATATCTATGCCTTGGCGGATATGTTCAGTGATGATAAGTCCGATGCTAACTTAGAAGAGTTAGTTTTGGCTATTTATACCTTTGCTATGGCCATGGCAAATCCTAAGAAGTGGCTTTTGGAGGCCCTGGATGACTACCGGCAAGTCCTAGATAAACCCTTCCTAGAAACTACTTGGGGATCTTACTTCTGGCAGGATATGAAGGAATCCATGGAAGGCACCCTCAAGCATTTATCGGCCTTGTATGAAATGGTGCAAGGTCCTATGGGGATGTCCTTCTACCAGGACCACTACGATGTTCTTAAGGCTAAGTTCGCCCCCTTTGAAGCCGCTATGAAAGCGGGCTCTTGGGATGCCTTCCACAGGGCTCTTGCAACCTATGATGGGACTGGCTATAAGCAGTTTCGGGAGAATAAGCAAACCAAGGCCTTTACGGATGAGGGGCTTAAGGCCCAAGCTAAGGTTCATCATAATGAGGTTAAGAAGTATCTGACCAGTTTAAAGGAATCTGTCTTTGCTGTATCAGAAACTGCTTGGCGTGAGCAGGTTAAAGAGCAGATTCCTGTTTTAGAAGGCTTGATTAATCTAACCTTAGACTTTAAGGAGGCCTATGACAAGGCTAAGCATGATGGTGGGCTCATGGACTTCAATGACCTAGAGCACCTTTGCCTCAAGATTCTTATTGAGCCTGGAACAGAAGACCAAAAGATACCAGAGCCGTCACAGGTGGCTAAGGAATTGCAGGACCGTTTTCAAGAAATCATGGTGGATGAATACCAGGATACCTCTGGTGTACAGGAAGCCATTATCAATTTGGTTTCTCGTGATCGTAACCGCTTCTATGTAGGGGACGTTAAGCAGTCTATCTACTCCTTCCGCATGGCTGATTCGGACTTGTTTATGGGTAAGTATTTGTCCTTCAAAACCGATCAAGATGGGGATGATTTGGGGCAAGTGACAGAACGGCGGATTGATTTGGCTAAGAACTTCCGGTCGGATAAAAATGTCTTGGCTGTGACTAACTTTATTTTCTATCAAATCATGTCAGCCCCTGCGGCTGAATTGGACTATGGTCTTAAGGAGGCTTTAGTGCCAGGAAGAGTGGTCAAGAATCCTCCCGATGGGTCCGGTGACCTAGGGCAGTGGATTGGCGGTTCCGTAGACCTCCTTTTGGCTGATGTAGCTTCAGCTAAGGCGCAAGGTCAGGTACCGGATGAAGCGGACGAGGATGATCCCGGTGAAACTCCTGAGGCGCAGGATATAGAAATGGCCCTTATCGTCGATGAGATTAAGAAATATACAGCTAAAGACGAAAGCGGTAGAGCACTTTATACTGTACAGGATAAAGATGGGTCCTTCCGCCCAGTAGAGTATAGGGATATAGCCATTCTCCGCCGATCCTTGGCCGGTTATGGCAACCGCTTGGTGGAGGCCCTTCGCAATGCGGGTATTCCTGCCTATGTGGAAGAAAATACGGGTTACTTTGAATCCATGGAGATTCAGTTGCTCTTAGTCCTCTTACAAATTATTGATAATCCAGAGCAAGACCTCCCTATGGCCGCTGTCTTACGGTCCCCTATGGTAGGGCTCACAGCGAATCAAATTGGTCAGATTCGTCTTCTCGGCAAGACCTCTCTCTGGTCCCTCCTGCCAGATTACCTAACAACCCATGCTGGACAAGACCCTGATGCTGTTGAACTTGTGCGTCTCTTTATTGAGCGCATGAAGGCTTGGCGGACCATGGCCCGTAGACAAGGCGCAGCAGACCTTTTATGGAACATTTACCAAGAACTGGACTATGTGAACTATGTCTCAGCCTTACCTAAGGGCTTAGTCCGCAGGGCTAATGTTTTGGCTCTTTTAGGCCGGGCCCAAGATTTTGAATCATCTGGCTTTAAGGGGCTATTCCGCTTCCTCCGCTTCGTGGAAAATTTGCGGGATTCCTCCCAAGACTTGGCTGTAGCTAAGGTGCTTTCAGAGGCTGATAATGTAGTCCGTATTATGACCATCCACAAGTCCAAGGGCTTGGAGTTTCCACTGGTTTTCCTATCTGGAGTGCAAAAGAAATTTAATATGCAAGACCTGAATCGGTCCCTTTTACTTCATAAGAAGGGGGGGATAGGTCTCAAGGGTTACTACCAGGACTACCGAATTATGTATCCATCCTTGGCTTCCCTCTATAACGCCCAGCTCAAGAAGAATGCTCTCAAGGCAGAAGAGGAACGAATTCTCTATGTAGCTTTGACACGGGCTCGAGACAAGCTGATTTTGACTGGCACTATTGAGAATAAGGACAATATAGGTAAATTTAATGGGGTTAAGGAGCCTGTAGGTGAAGCAGATGATACTAAGGTATCTCGAGCTGAATCCAGTGAGCACGATACACCTACATCTAGCCAGGTCCTAACCTTGTCTCAAGCTACAGCTGATCGTCTGATTGGCCCAGCTCTGGCTGAGAGTGGGCGCCAACTGCCAAAGGACCTGATTCTATCTGCTAACTCGTACTTAGATTGGATTCTTATGGCCTTTGCTCGTCACTTGGAAGGGGGATCCCCTTTACGAGCTTCCCTGGGGGGTGATTCCATGGATCTTGCCCAAGGAGATCGGTTGAATCAAGCTATCCCTGATCGGAAAAATTCTAAGATTCATGTAGAAATCTTGGATGGCAGTGCCTATCAATTAGCTGATAGAGCCAAGGGGGCGACCGATTCAGACTTGGCCTATATTAAGAAGGCTACGAGCCCAGACGGGCAAGGAGCTGAGGGTAACGAAGAGCTACCAGGCACTCGCTACTATAAGGAAGGCCTTCCTAAAGAAGTCCTAGACCGGTTTAATTTTTCTTATGGTTTTTCCGAGACTACCCGGACGGCGGCCAAGATTTCTGTATCGGAAATTAAGCGCCGTTTCCAAGAGGCTGAGGAAGAGGCTAGAGCCCTCAATGCGGATCGTGGCCATGATGGGGACTATGCTTTTGCCGCAATCGACCAGGCGAAGGCTGGAGAGCTTGAAGGATTAGTAGGGCCAAAGGTATTTGATTCACTAGGTCAATCCAAGATCCTAGACCAAGCCATTGCTAATTCTCCTTTCGGCCGCAAACCTGCCTTTTTAGAAGACCCTGAAGAAGACCTTATGGCAGGGGCTCATTGGGGTACTCTCATGCATGAAGCTATGCAGTACTTACCTTTGGCAGACTACGACCAAGCTTCCTTGCAGAAAGCGCTAGATTCTTTGGTAGATAGGGGATTCTTGCGTGTAGACGAAGTTACTCAATTGGATCAAAGAGCTTTATTAGCCTTCTTCCAGTCTCCTCTAGCTGACCGGATGCGCCAATCAGTCCGAGTGGAACGAGAGTTACCTTTCTCTATGCTATATCCGGGCCAATCCGTATATCCTAATCTAGAAGAGGGAGAAGACCTCTTCCTCCAAGGGATTATCGATAGTTGCTTCTTGGAAGAGGGGGCGTGGGTCTTGGTGGATTATAAGACAGATCGCCTCTATAAAGAAAAAGACTTTGTGGACCGCTATCATGTGCAATTGGAACTCTATTGTCAAGCGCTAGCTAAGGTGACGGGAATTCCAGTAAAAGAAGCTTATATTTATAGCTTCCGATTGGGAAAGGCTATTTCTTTAGAGATATAACATTGGGTATAATTACAAAAGAGACGACCTTTAAAGGTCGTCTCTTTTATTTGATAAGGGGTAGAAAAAAGCCTCCGCATATGCGGAGGCCTTTTTCTTTGAGAGTGTGTATTTGTGTGTTTAAAAGGGATGTCTATAATATACACAGGACATATAAAGAAACAAGCTATAAATTATAAATAATTAATAAACTTTGATATCTTGCTACTTATGTTAGATACTAAAGCTTACTTTTGGGAATTCTTTCTATGGCCAATAGGGGCATAGACCTTGAGGGCTTGGGGTAATACTTCCAAGTCCACTGGCAGGTAAGGTCCCTTGTCGCCATCCATATTGGTGGGAAGATCATCTACGGTGCTGAGCAGTTCGATGCGAGCCTTCTGTACAGTTAGGATCTTAGCATATTTAGACTTGTAAATGGAGCCAGACATGATAAGGGGGAGGACGGAAAGTATATCTAGGATAAAGTATTCCTTAAAGATGACAATCCGCATATAGCCATCATCTACAGCAGCGGGGGGCATGAATTTTTCAAAGGAAGAGACTACATTGGTTAGGAGGGCTAAAACCAATGGTGATTTAACCACAAAGTCCTCGCCTTGGTCCGTGATGATACGGTAGGCGAAGTCCTTGGTGGTAAAGAGGGCTTGACCAGCTCGTAAGAAGTAGGCCAGAGGACCTAGCGCTCGTTTTTCTTTGATGGATACTTCCTCGATGACCTTAGGAATAACACCAGCTGCTATGTTATTGCAGAAGAACTTATCATTGCAGCGGCCCACATCGATGCGTCGAATATTGTCGTGATTAATGCGGTGGATGGCCGCCAAAGGATGACGAGGAATACCCAAGGCTCGAGCCATATCGTTGACTGTCCCTACAGGGATAAAGCCAAAGTTAACCTTAAAGCCTCCCTGAGCTACGCCGTTCATAGTTTCATTGACGGTACCATCCCCACCCATACAAAAAACGGCATCGAAATTATGGTCGCTGGCATCTTTTGCAAAGCGAGTTGCATCTCCTTCGCCTTCCGTATACTTAACTTCTACGTGGTCGAAGAGGGTGCCTAATTTCATTTGTAAGTCCATGACATACTTGCGGGCAGCGCCGCCACCGGACGATGGATTCACAACAACTAAACAACGGCTCATGAGAGCATCTCCTCATCTCTTGCTATGCGATAACAGAATTGACACTATAATAGGCGTCAACTATACTTAAGTTAATTATAGGGCTATTGACCCTAGGTATTATATTATACTTTGTATTTCCTATTCATGAAAGTACCTTTCACAAGAGAGAAATATATTCCATAATAAAAGTGTGTATATAGGAGTCTAATTATGGACGATAATGAGGTCTATCAATTTTCCCGTAGTGAAACTATGGGACGCTTGCCCCTCAGTGAACAAGTCTATTTGACCCTCAAGGAAGCGATCTTGAGAGGTAAGGTAAAACCGGGTGTGAAGCTCAATGAAGTGGCCATTGCAGATCAAATGGAAGTATCTGCTACGCCAGTACGGGAGGCCTTCCGCAAGTTGGCTAAGGACAACCTAGTTGTGATTAAACCTTGGAAGGGAGTCCGGGTTAAAGGCTATACAGCGGAAGAGATTGTAGCTATGTACCAGTGCCGGGAAGTTATGGAGGGCTTGGGAGCCCGCCTTTGTGCAGAACATGCGACGGAAGAGCAGGTGGAAGAGCTCAAGGGTCTCTGTCAAAAAATGCATAGCATGGCAGATCCGGAAGAACGGGTTGAAGTTAATTCAACCTTCCATAGCCTTATTGCAACCTATTCTGGCAACGAAAAAGTGGTAGACTACTTGAGCGATTTTCGGGAAATGGTCAACCGGGATATGTACATTTCTACCATGGACTTGGGTCGGACCAATTCTTGTGATGCTGAACATGATCAAATCGTGGCGGCTATTGCCAATCACGATGGTGAAAAAGCAGAAAGCCTCATGCGGACTCACATCCGAAATGCGTTTGTATTTAAGAATGCTCACGCAGAGCTTAGAAAAAAACAATTTGGACAGGAAACACTATAGGCTATTATGAAAAATAGTCCCCCCACTACTGCTCAGTGGGGGGACTATTTTTGTATGATGCTACATGAAGGCTCTACGAGCTTGCGCAATCTTGTTGCGTATATCCATACGGACTAGGTCTTCTGGATCTTGGGTGAGAATCTGAATAGGGTCCTTATTAAGGCCACGACATATGGCGAAGAAAAGGTCTAGGGATAGACCGGCTAAGCACTGGCCGCTTTCAATCTTAGCTATATAAGAGGCGCTGATACCGGTCACTTGGCCTAATTCCTTCTGAGTTAGGCCCAAGAGGCGGCGACAATAGCTGATCTTTTCTCCGATTCGTTGGAATTCTTGACTATCTAGTGCTATCTCTTTACTACTCGACATGGGATATTCCTCCTTGTAAAACAGAAACCTTGCTTTCAGTATAGGGCGATAGTCCCTAAAAAGCTAAGGTCATATATGACCTAAGAATTCCATAGGTTTTTATGGACCCCAGTGTTACAATGCTAAGTGTAGACTAAACTAGATTAGGTTGGACAAAAGGTTTTTACACTATGGATAAAGTACTTGTTATCGCTCTAGGGGGGGCCTTAGGAGCCCTCATCCGCGTATATAGTGGCGAGTGGATTATGGCCCGTTTGCCCGGTGATTTTCCTTATGGGACTATGGTGGTTAACTGCCTAGGAGCCCTGTTAATTGGCCTTTTTCTAGGCCTCTTTATGGAGCATTCCGAATGGCCAGCCTGGGCCAAGTATCTCTTGGTTGGTGGGGGGCTAGGGGCCTTTACTACCTTCTCGACCTTTGCCTTTGAACTCTTACAGCTGCTTATGGATGGAGCCTATATAGGAGCTCTTGCCTATGGGGGGATTCAGTTGGTAGGTGGTCTTTTTGTATGTTATGTGGGCCTTGTATTAGCCCGTCTTTTAGCTTAAGGAGGGCCCTCTTATGAAAGAAATAGAAACCAGCCAAGCCGTGGGCCAAGTCCTTTGTCACGATATCGTCCGCATTGTCATTGGTCAAACTAAGGAAACCGCTTTTAAGAGGGGCCATGTCATCCGCCAAGAGGATGTAGAAGCCCTTTTACAATTGGGTAAAGACCACATTTTCGTCATGGAAGAGGGCGATAAGGACCTTCTCCACGAGGAGGATGTAGCGCGAGCCCTCTACCAAATCGCAGGAGGGGCTAATATGCATGCGTCAGACGTGAACCAAGGCCGTATTGATGCCATCGCTGATTGCGATGGTCTCCTCAAGGTGGATGTGGATCTCTTACATGAGATTAATAGCATTGGTCAACTGACCATCGTTACTAAGTTCACCAATAGCCCTGTGAAAGCAGGACAAAAACTGGCTGGCATGCGATGTATCCCCCTCATGCTGAACAAGAAGGAAGTGGACCAGGCCCTAGCCTTGGCAGGGAATAGAAAGGTCTTAGCAATCAAGCCCTTTGTTCGCAAGACCATTGGCTTGGTTGTCACCGGATCCGAGGTATTTCAAGGCCGCATTAAAGATGCCTTTACACCCATTATTAAGGAACGCGCAGCAGCTTATGGTATGGAGGTAATCGCCCAGAAAACGGTGCCAGATGATACGGAGCAAATCGTAGAGGCTATTGAAAGCCTTAAAGCACAAGGGGTAGATGCCATTTTCTGTACAGGTGGTATGTCTGTGGATCCAGACGATTTAACACCGGGTGCTATCGCTCGCTTTGCTGATCGAGTAGTCACCTATGGCCTTCCTGTCTTGCCAGGTTCTATGGTCTGCATTGCCTATGCGCAAGATGGGACCCCTGTTTTGGGTTTACCTGGAGGTGTTCTCTTCTCTTCACCAACCGCCTTTGATGCCCTTCTTCCTCGGGTAGCAGCAGATGACCCTATTAGCAAGGAAGAGTGCATAGCTATGGGACATGGTGGGTTTATGGGCAAGTAAGGTCCTAGACCTATAACCCTATAAATTAGTGCAGTTAATTTTGGGGATATATAAAAAAGCCTACCAATTCTGTTTACGAACAGAATTGGTAGGCTTTTTATTTTATAGATTGATTAGTCTGCAAGCCTAGAAGGCTTTGTCACCCAAGCTAGGGTGTTTGCAACGTTTAAGGGTCAGCTTATCAATTAGGTGGGTCGCCTGGTCTAGGCTGATGTCCGTCCGGCCCTTGGAATTTTCCAAGACTGCTAGGGGGTGGTCAGTACCCACTTCCCCTGGCGGTAGGTAGATGTATTCTCCGTTGGCAGGGTCTCCGTATATGAAGCCCGCTTGGAGATGTTCTTTATGGAGGCGGCTCATAGTAGCTCCTTTATAGTGAAATTAAGATAGTCCGCAGATACTAGGTGAAGTTGGGTTGAACCAAAATAATGAGGAATGCGGTCAAAGGAATTCTGGTCGTGTAAGTGGCCAAAGACGCAGTGGTCCACCTTATACTTAGCCATGAGGTCTGTAAAGCCAGAGGCCTGGTTTTCATCGTTGAAGGGTGGATAGTGGAGGAGGAGCAGGCGGATTTCTTCTTGGATTTCAGGATGGTCTTCCTTGGCCTTGGCTAGGAGGGAATCCATTTCTTGAAGGGCCGCTTCCACCCGCATGAGTTCTCGCTCATAGATGGACTGGTCCGTATCTTCTTTGAAGGCCGTATCATTAGGGCAGAGGTAGGCTCGGCTACCGCCTAAGGCTATGGACCTAGTACCGTCTAGGATCAGGTCTCCATGACCTTGAATAAAATGGAAATGCCCTTTTGTGGCCTTGCTCATCTTGGTAGCGGAGGACCACCAGTAGTCGTGATTACCACGGATGATAAATTTATGGCCTGGCAGTTGGGCAATGGCCTCTAAGTCTTCTAGGGCTTGGTTGAGCTTGAGGGCCCAGGAAGTATCCCCCAAGAGGAGGACTATATCCTCAGGACCTACCTTAGCCAGCCAGTCCTTTTGGATTTTATCCCAGTGTTGGTCCCAATGGGCGCCAAAGACGTTCATAGGATGGGTGGGTGGATTACCGGATAGGTGGAGGTCGCCGATGGCGAATACGTTCATAGATTACCTCAGGAATTCTAGTATGTCGTGACCTACTTGTTCAGCTGCCTCTGGGGAGATGGTTTGGGAAATTTTATAGCCCACGTAGAGAGGGGTCGTCACATAACGAGGGACTACCTTAATATAGTAGTAGCCGTCTTCTAGGTCATAGAAGAAATAGTTATAAGAATGGGTAAAGGCCTTCAGGGAGTGGAGTACATAAGCGATAACTTCTTGCAGGCGATGGGCCACATGAGCGTGATTGCCATCCGGTGTAAAGCGGATGTTGTACTCGCTGAAACCTATGATGGGGTGGTCGGATAGGGTGATGAGAACATCTTGATCTTCGAAGAGGGTCCAACCCTTAAAGTGGTCGAGACTGATGTCATCTTTGTAGTCATAATCATATAGGCCGATGATTTGGCTGTGAGGATGGCGAAGAGAGCCACCGGACATAGGGCCGTGGTTCTTGAGGTAGAGGACGGACTTAAAGTCTGCGTTAGCCTTAACCTCTTCCCATTTAGCTAGGCAGTAGGAGAAGACCTTAGCCGCATGTTCTGGGCTGTAGGTGGAGTATTCCCCTTGATCGTCGTTTGTTTCTATGACCACTGTAGGCCAGGTACCACGGAGGACGGGGAACTTGTTCATGAGCCAGATGATGTTGCCATCTCGATCCATGATGTTTTCCAGGGATTCAACGTGGCAGAAGGGACAGCTATTGGTGTTGTGGGCCTGACCCTGGAGGGTGATAGGCTTTTCTTTGCCTAGATGTAAATCGAAAATCAAAGGTTCTTTCATATGTCTCCCTCCTAATGAAATCTTTATTATACTTATAGTATCATAGGACGGTGCTAGAGAAAACTGAATATATCGAGAAAATTTGTTATAATAGGATTACTCTTAACTAAGATTGCTATGAGTACTTAACTAGATTTGTAAAAGCCGAGAAAGGAGGACTTATGAGACCGACAACCTTAGTATTTCCCATAAATAAGGAGGGGGAAGTTCTCTTGGGCCGCAAGAAACGCGGTTTTGGGCAAGGGAAATTTAATGGTTTTGGAGGCAAGATTCAAGGTAATGAGTCCTTCCGTGCCTGCGCCCTTAGGGAACTTCAGGAAGAGACAGGCCTTCAGGCTCGTGAGGAAGACCTTCTTTGCGTGGGCTTTTTGGATTTCGCCTTTCCCTACCAACCGGAACTTAGCCACATAGGTTACGTCTATCTTTTGAAGGAGTTTCAAGGCTCTGTCCGTGAGACTGAGGAAATGGAGCCCCACTGGTTTAAACTAGAAAATCTGCCCTTTGATCACATGTGGAAGGGAGATCAAATGTGGGTTCCTCAGGTCTTGGCTGGTCAAGCTGTGGAAGGGCGGGTGACCTTTGGTCCTGATAATGACCAGGTGGCATCTATGGATGTAAGGCCTGCAGCGACCATTGAGGAAGTGGATATCGTAAAACCCCTTTGGGTGCGGGATCTCTTAGATTGGTATGACCATAATAAGAGGGACCTCCCTTGGCGGGATTCTGGAGATCCTTATAAGGTATGGGTATCGGAAATCATGTCACAACAAACCCGGATTGAGGCAATGAAGCCCTATTACGAGACCTGGATGGGCCTATTTCCAACCTTACAAGATCTAGCAGCCGCTTCTGAAGAAGAGGTGGTCCACGCTTGGCAAGGCTTGGGCTATTATAGTCGGGCTCGCAATCTACGCTTGGGTGCACAAATGGTGGTAGCGGATTTTGATGGACGGATTCCTATGGATCGCAAGGCCATGGAGTCTCTTAAGGGAGTTGGTTCCTATACGGCAGGAGCTGTTTTATCCATGGCCTACGGTCAGCACCAGACGGCGGTGGATGGGAATGTTCTTCGTATCTATGCTCGCCTTTATGGAATTACGATGGATATCTTATCCACAGCTGGGAAGAAGGCCATTGCGGCCATCGTAGAGGATACGCTCCCTTACGACCGTCCAGGAGACTTTAACCAAGCCCTTATGGATTTTGGGTCTGCTGTTTGTATCCCTAAGAGTCCTCGTTGTCAGGACTGCCCCTTGAGGGCCAATTGCTTAGCTTATGGAGAGGGACAGACCGATAGTTTACCTGTTCGTATTGTTAAAACTAAGGTTAAGACCATCCCTGTGACGGTGGCTATTTTATCATTAGGACCCTATTATCTCCTTCACAAGCGACCTAATCAGGGCCTTCTTCAATCCATGTGGGAATTTCCTTCCCTTGAGGGGGCAAAGACTATAGGAGAGGGTTTAAAGGCTATTACAGATCAAGTGGAAGCCCTCTTAGGCCCTGTTGCCCAAGTTTCCATAGAGCCTAAAAAACTTCATGACCTGACGCATGTTTTTTCTCACCGTAAGTGGCTTATGAAGGTCTACCAAGGGACGATTAAGGGCCTTGATGGGGAGGCCATCAAGGGTGGTCTGCCAGCAGATTGGATGTTAGTTCCTCGTCAGTCCTTTGCTGACTATGCCTGGGCTGGTCCCCATGGTAAATTGACGGAATTTTGTAAGTAAGGAATATAGATGATGACCTTTCAAGTATTAACCATGTTAGTAGCCATTCTTGGAGCCCTTCTATTTGTGGTTCCCTTCCTCTACCTAGTCAAGCCTAAACACAAGTGCTTGCTCGGCAGTATCATAGGCTTACTAGCTCTTTTAGGCTTTGCCTGTGGCCTCTACTATATCTATCATCCCTTCCCCTTTGAGGAAGGCTTGCGGGCCTATGACACCTTTAAGTCTTATTATGTAGACCTCTTTGGGGCCCTCTGGGGATTCTTGTTGGCCGTTCCCTGTTTGATTATCCTAGCGGCTCTTGTGGCCTTGGCTAACCGTAAGTCCGCCAAGGAATCTCCTTCCTTTCATGAATCTCGCCGGACCCTTCTTAAGGGCCTGGGCTTGGCCATTCCCTTGGCCACTATGGGAGGTGGTATTTTAGCTGCTAAGAATGGTCAGGAAGAATTAGTGGTCAAGGAGGAATCTTTTGCTTTTAAGGATCTGCCGCAAGTCCTTGAAAACTACAAGATTGTACAATTATCTGATGTCCATATTGGCGCCTTTATCGATATGGATAACTTTGATAATCTCGTGTCTACCGTCTTGGCCCAGCGGCCTAACCGCTTGGTTATCACCGGTGATCTCATCGATGATTTGGACCGCTTGCCGGCCCTCTGCAAACGCCTGAAGGCCTTGGCCCCCCTCATTCCTGATGGTATTGACTACATTTATGGTAATCATGAGCACTTTCGTAACTATAAGCTTGTGAAAGAGATGCTGGGCAAAAGCCCTATGCGGATTTTGGATAATGCCAATGAAAGGATCTTTGATGGTCCTCATCCTGCCTACATAGCAGGTGTTAACTATGACCTTAAGCGGGACCCTGAAGTTCGCAAGGCCTATATGAAGGAGGCTATGGCGGGCATTCCACAAGGGGCCTTCACCATCCTTCTGGCCCACCATCCAGAGTTCTTTGATAATGCCTTAGAATATGGAGTGGACTTGACCTTGGCTGGCCATACCCATGGGGGACAGATGGTCGTAGCCAATCAGGCCCTTGTCCCAGTGGGCACTCCGTATGTGAAGGGACGCTATGAGAAGGATGGTAAGTTCTGCTATGTCAACTCAGGCGCGGGACATTGGTATCCTGTTCGCATCAATTGTCCACGTGAAATTACGGTTATCAACCTTAGAAAAGCCTAGCTTACAAGCCCCTAGGAGGTTTATCTTAGGGGCTTTTTTGTGGGTGAATTTTCCTAACAAACAATTGTCTACCATAACTGTACATATAAGGTTTCGTGGAGTACAATAAAGTGTACTTTATAATTAGCAAGAAAGGGGATTTTCATGAACAGTAAGTACTTTAGTCATGACCTTAACTTGCCGGAATTAACTTTGCGTGGTATGATTTTAGGCATTTTAATTACTATTATCTTTACCGCATCCAATGTATATTTGGGCTTGAAGGTTGGGTTGACCTTCTCCTCGTCCATTCCGGCGGCCATCATTTCTATGGCCATTCTTCGATTCTTTAAGGATTCGAATATTTTAGAAAATAATATGGTACAAACACAGGCCTCCTCTGCGGGTACCTTGTCTGCGGTTATTTTCGTATTGCCAGGTCTCCTCATGTTGGGCTACTGGCAGGGTTTCCCATTCTGGCAAACCTTGATTCTCTGCGCAGCCGGCGGTTGTTTGGGTGTTCTTTTCACCATTCCATTGCGTCGTGCTATGGTAGTCAATTCTGACCTTACCTACCCAGAAGGGCGAGCAGCTGCTGAAATTTTAAAGGTTGGTTCCCGAGAAGATACAGCGGGGGTAAAATCATCCTCTGGCATGCGGGATATCGTAGCTGGTGGTTTTGTAGCAGGTATCGTATCCCTTTGTACTAATGGGTTCCGCATCTTATCTGATGGCATGGCCGTATGGGTCAATGTCGGTAAGGGTGCTACTCAATTGCCTTTGGGCTTCTCCACGGCCCTCCTAGGGGCTGGGTACCTGATCGGTATCGCTTCTGGTATTGCTATCCTAGTGGGTATGATCATAGCCTGGGGTGGTTTTGTTCCTTACTATACCAATATCATCCCTATGGATCCTAGTATGTCTGCTAGTAAGTTCGCCATGGCCGTATGGAAGGAAAAAGTTCGTTTCATCGGTGCTGGTACTATCGGTATCGCCGCCATTTGGACTCTCTTGACCCTTATGAAACCAATCCTTGAAGGTCTTAAGATGTCTATCAAGTCCATGACCATGTCTGCCGAAGAACGGGCTTCCCATCGTATGGATACAGACATGACTGTGAAGTCTGTATTAGCGACTACTGTGGCTGTTATTATAGGCCTTGTTTTATGCTTCTTTGACTTTGTTTATGCCGTAGATATTAGCCCAGCCCTTATGTGGACCTTGGTTATCGTAGGTGTTATCGTATCCCTTTTAATTGGCTTTATTGTAGCTTCTGCTTGTGGCTACATGGCTGGCCTTATCGGGACATCTGCTTCTCCAATCTCCGGTATTGGGATTTTGGCTATTATCATCTCCTCCTTGGTTGTCTATGGTATAGCGTCTGCTAATGACCTCTTTGCAACACAAGCAGGTGTTCAATTCGCTACGGCTATGGCTCTCTTCATGACCTCTGTAGTCGTTGCTATTGCGGCTATTTCTAACGATAACTTGCAAGACTTGAAGACCGGTCAATTGGTAGGTGCTACACCTTGGAAACAACAGGTGGCCCTCCTTATCGGTTGTGTAGTTGGTTCCGTCGCTATCGCACCAGTGCTTAATCTCCTTTACCAAGCCTATGGTTTTACAGGGGCTATGCCTCGGGAAGGCATGGATCCATCCGTTGCCTTATCTGCGCCACAAGCGACTTTGATGACTACCATCGCACAAGGGATTTTCTCCTCTAGCATGGATTGGACCTATATCTTCATCGGTATTGGCGTAGGGGTAGTCGCTATCATCGTCAACTTGATTTTGAAAGGTACTACAGCTTCCCTCTCTTTGCCACCTTTGGCTATCGGTATGGGGATCTACTTGCCGCCAGCTCTAGAAACGCCATTGGTAGTAGGTGCCGTTATTGGCTACTTCGTCAACCGATACTTGCGTAAACGAGCTGCTAAACGGGCGGGCGACTTGGCAGACCAAGACGTAGAAATTTGTAACCGCCGTGGCGTTCTCTTCTCCTCTGGCCTCATCGTAGGGGAATCCATCATCGGTGTTATCATAGCTGCTATTATCGTTATTTCCGTAACTTCTGGCGGTTCTGAAGCGCCTCTCCAATTGGCGGGCAAGGGCTTTGAGGATACTGCTGAATGGTTGGGCCTCATCGTCTTTGTTGCCGTTGCTATTGGCTTGGTTCGCTTGGTAGTAGGTCAAAAGTTTGACCCTCAAGAAGCGCAAGCTATGAAAGCGGAAGAAGACCTAAATAAATAAGAATATATAGATTTTCCTAGGAAATACTATGTAAAAAGCTCCACTTAGGTGGGGCTTTTTTACTGGTTACGGGCATGGAGAAACCTTTGTTGATAGGTCTTGTATATGTCTTTTTAATGAGAAAATGGCTTTAAAATTTATGATTCATTTATTTCTCATTCGTTGAAAAAAGCCACTAGAATTGGTAAAATCAGAGTGATATATGAGCATTAATTGCTAGGGATTTTAATAATGCCGATCCATAGAAACTGGTGAGAAAGGACGCCCTAGGGCGAGTGATTAACTATGAAGAAACACGTATTGGTAGCCTGTCTTTTGACTGCCTTGCCATTGACTGCCTTTGGAGCAGGTCATAAACATGCAGAGCCTATGAGCCAAAATATCCAAGTGGTAAAGGCCGTTCCTGACGCATCTGCTGTCACTTCCGATGCCATTTCAGGCATTTCTAATGCGGCAGAAACCAAGGATGATGAACCAACGACAAGAGCCTTATCCAAGGCTATTTCTAAATCCTTAGCCTACCGTGTATCCTCTACGGCTACGCCAGAGGTAAACCGCATGATTCGGGAGGAAATGGGACAAACTATACGGGAGGTAAAATCTGTATTCGTTCCGGATGCCAATGCTTTTGAAGACCGTAAGGCTGTTGGTGTAGCACCGGCGACCATTACCTTAGATCATATGGATATTTCCTATCCAACCGTTACTTCTGTTAGTCCTGTAGTACAAGGGAAGATTAACTCCTCTTTGTTTGGTTACGTAAAGGATTTACGTAAGGAGTTAGAGACTGAAAATGTGTCCAATAGTGACAAGAAGAACCTTGTCATGTATTACGATGTTAAGACTGATGGTAAGGGTATCCTGTCAATTTTGATTCACACTTACACTATCATGGACCATGGTACAGAAGGTGATTATTATGTAAAAGGTATGACCTATAACACGACTACCGGTCGTCTCTTGTCCTTGTCCGACTTTGGTGGTATTGACACACAAGCGGTTAATAAGGCCATTCAAGATCAAGAAGAGGTAGCTAAACAATTTAATGATTCCTTTACTGGTTTTGTTGATCGTCCTAAGGAATTCTATGCTCATGAAGATACTTCAGTAGTTCTCTTGGCCCAAGCATCTCATCTTAATAGGAATGTGAAAAAACTCGTAGAAATTCCAGTGGGAGTTTTGCGGGTAGATACTAGTCAGGCTGATAAAAAATCTAAAGTAACAAAGCAAATGAAGGATATGAAAGCGGCTCAAGAAGCACATGATGCTGAATAAGCTGTAGTAATACTCAAAAAAAGAGCCCTGCGAGATTTCGCAGGGCTCTTTTTGGAGTTTATGCTATTTGTTTGTAGGAGCTAGTTTTCGTTGATCTAGGCCAAAGTTATAGGTAATAGGGCGTTCCCAAGTGAGCTTGTCATTTTGACTACTTGTTTGGATGACCACCTTGTTACCAAATTTCTTTTGGAAGGCTTTATTTATTGAATCTGTTACAGGTTTAGCGTAAATGATGAGTTGGTCCCCTGTATCATTAGGACTAACCATATCAATAGACCCATTCTTACTAGTAGCCTTGTAGAGATCGCTAGCAGAGGCCTGTAGCTCGTCAAAATCAGCTTGGGTATATTTACCGTTAATCACGCGTACTTTGTCTCGTAGAAGTTGGTCTTCTGCGAGTTTAGCCTGTACTTTAGCAGATGATTTTTTGTCCTTTATGGAAGCTATGAGGGTAGTTCCATCTTGAGTCCAGTATAGGGCCCCCTTGTTGTAGAACTTGGAGAAGTCACCGTCATAATCCAAGGCCTTATCAATCAATTTGATAGTTCGGTTCAAGGTCTTGCCTTGTACGATATCTTGTTTGATTTTTAGCGCTTGTGGTGTATAGGTCATACGGTAGGTGATTTCTGCTGCTTCAGCACGAGTGATGTATTTTTCTGGGTTGAAGAGGCTATTCTTGTTGTACATCAAGAAACCAAGGCTGGCTAATTCACGGACTGCATCTTGAGCCCAAGGTGCTACGAATTTTTGGTCCGCATAGGCTACATCATCCAAGCTAGTTGGATCTTCTGTTTGATAGCCTACATAGTGGAGATAGTTGTCTGCAACAACAGCAAATTCTTGGCGGGACATAAACTGTTCCGGCTTAAAGGAATTGTCTCCGTAGCCGGACATGATGTTTTTCTTGGACACCGAGTCGATAGCCAAGGCAGAGAACCGGTCTGATGTGATATCGGAGTAAGGACTTGCTAACATAACGCCAGGGCGATCTCCGATGAGCTTATCGAAGATAATAGCCGCTTCTTCTCGTTTGAGGGATTGTTCTGGATGGAAGGTACCATCGGAATAACCGCTGAGAATTTTTGCTTCTGCCATTGTTGTAATGGCAGGGGCAGCCCAGTAATTAGGTTTTACATCCGTAAAGAGATAGTCACGGAGGGAGTTGAAACGGTTAGGGTCGATGGATGTTTTTTTTGCATCCATCGACTCTTCTTGTTCTGCGCTAGCTGTTTCTAAGTTAGTGATTCCTGTTGTTGGAGTGGCAAGAGGGGCCTTAGTCGCAGTTATAGAAGTGCTAGTTTGCGCTGCTTGTTGGGTGCTTGGCCCAGCTGCCAAGACGGATGATGTCATGCCCAAGGCCATGAGTGTCATGGCTAAGGGCGTGAGGAATTTGTATGTCTTTTTCATAAGGGCTCCTTATTTGACTGCCATAGTAACTTTGTCACCGAAGGCGCCATTGATAGCTGTTTGTGTTGTCTTAGAAAGGGTAGATACGACAGCATAGAGGCGGTTGTTTGGAACGTCAGGGAAGGTGGCGAAGATGGTTGCCTTTGGTTCGTTAGCCTTGTAAGAGGCGCGGAAGTTTTTGTCAATTACATCATATTCTGCTTGGCTGTACTTGGTTGGTTCCACCACTACTTGAGTACCCAAGTCAGCCAAGTTAGCCTTGACTGTGTTCAGGTCCTTGTTGTTTTTGATAGCCACATGGAGGATGTCATTTTTCCAGTACATAACGCCATATTTTTGGAAATTAGCAGGAGATTTATAGGCTTTATTAAGTTGTGCAAAGACTTTGTCCTCTAAGGCTACTTGTTTTTCTGTAGCCATGGTGGAGGCGTTAGAGCTTGTGTTCACACCTGTTTTTGGCTTGGTTTTGATAGTCCCTTTGGATACATCAATAGGATTGTTGGTTACCATACGGTAGAGGATGGAGGTTGCTTCTGCCCGCGTGATAGGGTCTGCAGGACGGAATTGAACCGTTACGCCAGAGGCGATAAAGCCTTCTTGTGCTAATTGATCAACATATTTGCGATTAGCAGGGGTAATCTTGTCGGCATCTTTGAATGCTACTTTAGCGTCTGCATTGTCGTTGTGGATATGTTGGTGGACAGCAAATCGTGCAGCGGAAACTGCGAATTCTTCCCGTGTTAAGACCTTGGTTGGGGCAAAGGAAGTGGCGGTGCGACCAGTCATGATTCCTTCGCCAGCGACTGTTTTGATGGCCTTTGAGGACCAGCGGTCGGAGTCAACGTCAGAGAAGGATTGCTTTTCTGCATTGGCAGCCATGGTTGCTTGTTCGTCTTGGGAATCAGTGGCCATGAGGATTTTGTTGTAAATAGCAGCTGCTTGTTCGCGGGTAATAGAATCGTTTGGCTTGAAAGTGCCATCTGTATAGCCGGATACATAGCCTGCATTAGCCATGGCTTGGATGTCGGATTTAGCCCAGTGATCTTTGGTATCTTTAAAGACGCCTGCAGGGAGTTTTGGGCCCTTATCTTTGTCGGACGTGAGGACTGGCTTAGTGGATGACTTGGTTGGGCTTGTGTTAGGAGAGATGATTTTTACATCAACATCATCGTGACCTGTATCTTTGATTGTTGTTTCAGCTGCGAAAACGCTTGTAGTGCCGAAGAGTGTGATAGCAGCGAGTAATGCGGAAATACCTTTTTTATTCATTGTGGTCTCCTTTCAATTCACATATATTCTTTATCATTATAGCACGATGAAGGGTCTAGACCTAGGTATAGTGGGGACCTAGATATAAACTATGTATAAACAATTTGCCGTTTTGTGTAAGAAAATTTACGATTTGCTTGGGCTCCGTCTTAAGTGTTAACAGTAGACTCTTTTTATTCCATGGAGGAGGTCCAATAGGCCTGGTGATTAGAAGGGCTAGGTGAAAGCGGTTTTCACTTAGCTTTGGCGAGCTATAACTGAAACGCATAATGCTATTCCTGTTGGTATGTATTTTGCTAATAGTGCAATTATAGCCTGATTTTCTTAGACATATGGACTGGGGACTCCTATAATAAATTGTAAACATAAGTGATGGATGTTCTACTCTTATGAGGGCCTTACTTTTATAATCAAGTAGAAGCATCATTTCAAGAAATTATTCATCCTGTGTAAGTATGTATTTTAAAAGAAAAGGTGAAGGTATCACAAATGGCTAAAATGAAAATTCATTTATTCCAACAATGTTTGATTGATATGTTCTACCCACACGTTGGCATGGCTGGCGTAGAAGTTCTTGAGCGCTTGGGCTGCGAAGTTGTTGTTCCAAAAAAACAAGTATGCTGCGGCCAAATGTTCACGAACTCTGGGTATTATGATGCAGCTAAGGCAGCTATCAAAAATACAATTGAACAATTCGAAGATGCAGACTACATCGTGTCCATGTCCGGTTCCTGTGCATTCGCAATTCGCGATGAATATGTACACTTCCTCGAAGGGGAACCAGATTGGCAAAAACGAGCTGAAAAAGTAGCTTCTAAAATCTATGAATTCACAGAATTCATCGTAGATGTATTGGGTGTTACTGATGTAGGTGCACGCTTCAATGAAGATGTAACCTATCATACATCTTGCCACGTAACTCGACTCATGGGTATTAAAGCACAACCATTTGCATTGATGAATGCTGTTAAAGATATCAACTTGATCGATTTGCCTCGCAAAGATCGTTGCTGCGGTTTCGGTGGTACATTCTCCATCAAAAATCCTGAAATCAATGAAGCTATGACGCGGGAAAAAGCTCTTGATATCGCGGCTACTGGTGCTAATGTGGTAGTGGGTTCTGACCAAGCCTGCCTCATGAACATCGCCGGTATGCTTGACCGCCTTTACAAAGAAGGGGTTATCGACCGCCGTATCAAAGCAATGCATATCGCTGAAATCTTGAACATGCGTTAATAGGAGGAGAGTACCATGGCAATTATTTATGATAACCGCCCGTATAAAACACGTGTAAAAGACGTTTTGGGCAATGACTTCAAACGAGCTGCCATTCGTAAAGCACAAGACGTGTTCTATGGTAAACGCAATAGCATGGTAGAAGCGGTTCCTGAATGGGCTGATTTCCGTAAAGAAGCGGCTGACCTACGGGACCATGTGTTGGCTAACCTTGATTACTACGTAGACCAATTTGCTACCAATGCAGAAAAAGCTGGGGCTCACGTATACTTCGCTATGGACGATAAAGAAGCGACTCAATACGCTCTTGATATCTGTAAGGAAAAAGAAGCGAAGATGATCGTAAAATCCAAGACTATTTTGACGGAAGAAATCTCCCTTAACGAAGTCTTGGAAGAAGTGGGCATTGAAGTTAACGAAACTGACTTGGCTGAATTTATCTTGCAAACAGCGGATAATAATCCACCATCTCATATCGTAGTACCAGCCCTTCACTTTGAACGGAATAAGATTCGCGATATCTTTGCTGAAAAATTAGGCTACACAGGGACAGAAAACCCAGAAGAAATGACTCACTTCGTACGTCGTCTGGTGCGGGAACGTTTCCTTAAGGCCGATATTGGTGTAAATGGTTGTAACTTTGGTGTAGCGGAAACTGGTACATGTACTATTGTTTCTAACGAAGGTAATGGTCGTATGGCATCCTCCATTCCTAAGACACAAATTGTCTTCGTTGGTGCAGAACGTATTGTTCCTGACTTCAAGGCCCTCGATATCATGATGGAAATGCTTATCCGCTCTTCCGTTGGTTCCAAGATTTCTAACTACTTCTCCATGATTACTGGCCCTGCGCGTCCAGAAGAAGCAGATGGCCCTCGTGAAACCCATATCATCATCGTAAACAATGGCCGTGATAATATCTTGGGTGATAAGTCCTTCCGGTCCATGCTCCGTTGTATCCGTTGTGGTGCCTGCATGAACATCTGCCCAGTATATCGTCACATTACGGGTCATGGTTATGGCTCCATCTATCCAGGACCAATGGGTGCAGTATTGACTCCATTGTTCAAGGGCTATGAAGTAGCTGGTGACCTTCCTTATGCTTCTACCTTGTGCGGTGCTTGTACAGAAAACTGTCCAGTAGCTATTCCTCTCCACGAACTTTTGATGGAACATCGTCATCGTCAAGCTGACGTAGAAAAATGCCGTCCTGGCGTTGAAATGGCTGCCTTCCAAGGGGCTGCTAAGATGTTCTCCGATGCAACTCTCTTCAATGCAGGTACTAAAATGGCTGCTCTTGGTATGAATATCCTCAAAAATAGCGAAGGGAACATGCCTTCTTGGATGAAACACTTGCCAGTTGCAGGGGCTTGGATTCGGTCCAAAGAAATGGGCGCTATGAAGTGGAAGAAGTTCCGCGATGTATATGCTGAATATAAAGCTAAGAAAGTTAAGGAGGGCAAATAATCATGGATCAAGCTAAACGTAAATTATTCATCAATTCCTTGTCCCGTGCCTTGGATCGTGAAAATGCCTTGACTAAACGCGAAGACGGTATGGCACTACCTGATTTCGTAGAGCCATTTGATTACTCTCATGGCCCTCAAGAATCCATGTTTAAAGATCTGAGCCGTGAAGAAATTTTGGATATGTTCTTTAAGGAATGCGATAAGAACGGTACAAAATATGTTCGTACTACAGAAGCTAATTTGCCTCAAACTGTAATTGAAGCGATCAATTCCTGGGGTAATGGTGTAGTGGCTTATCCATCTGTTTCGCAAGTGGACAGCTTGGGTATCAAGGCTGCTTTCGAAGCTGATACTAGCGGTGAACGCACTTACATCCAATGGGATCCTGCCTTGGGCCGCGAAGCTAACTTGGAAAACATCAACAAGGCGGATATCGGCATCACCTTCGCTTGTGCGGGTATTGCAGAAACGTCTACGGTTATCCAACCATCCACAGCTGAATCCGGTCGGGCCTTGTCCTTGATTCCGGATACTCATATTGCTATCATATGGGCGGATACTATCTTCCCACGTATGACCCAATCCATGGAATTCTTGGCAGAAGAGTTCCGTAAGGATCCAGAAAAATTCCCTCGCAATGTAGTCCATATTTCTGGTCCATCCCGGACGGCAGATATTGAATTGGTAACCGTTGATGGTGCCCATGGCCCAATCAAGGTAACCTATATCGTTATCGACTAAGAAATTAGGAACCTAGGTTGATGTTCCACCTGACTCAGCTTTAAACTACATAATTTCTAGACCTAGAAAGGCCAGGCTAAAGCATATGCTTTGCCTGGCTTTTTCTTTATGTTTTTTTGTGATTAAAGTTGCCTTACCTTATCTCAATCCATAAATATCATAACTTAAGTGCATAGGTCGTATGAGAAAACTATACTAAAAGTGTGATGAAATACTTTGTCGAAGGATTCTTAGCTATTTATAATAGTATATTGAATCAAAGAACAATTAACTTCTTTAGCCTCCTCAAGTGTAGGAGGTCTCTTATATGTAATAATCAAGAGATTCTTATGTAATAGTTTGCTTTATAGATAGGAGCCCATATGATTACAAAAGAAACCAAAGACATATTGATGTCCGACTACCCCCTCTTTGAGGAAAATACCCGTAAGTTCTTTAAAAAAGATATGTCTATGCCAGACTATAAAAAGTTTTCTGGCCAGTTCGGAACCTACGCAGAACGTGGCATGCAAACCGGTATGTCTCGCTGGCGCTTTCCTGGTGGGGAAATAAATCAAGATCAACTCAAGTTTATGGCGGAGGCTATCCGCAAGTATAACTTAGAGCATATTCGCTTTACCATCGGTCAAGCGATTCAAATGCATGGTCTCGATGGGGAAACTATCATTGCTCTCTTTAAGGAATGTTTTGATCATGACATCTTTTGCCGTGGTGCAGGCGGGGATACTATTTCTAACTTTGGTTCTTCCCCTCTGCACGGCATAGATCCAGAGGAGGCTTTCGACATCACCCCTTATATCCATGCAGGCTATGACGAAATCTTGCCTATGCTCAAATATTTTAAGCTTCCTCGCAAGTTTAAGATTGCCATTGATAATGGGCATGATGCATCCTGCCATGCCCTCATTAAAGATGCAGGCTTCCATGCCAAGCCCAATGGGACCTTTGATGTTTACATGGCTGGTGGCATTGGCCCTGGACCCGCTTTGGGCATCAAGGTAGCTGAAGATGTAGACCCTAAGAAGATGAATTACTATATCAAGGCCATGATTATGCTCTTTACCAATTATGGTAATTACAAAAATCACAATAAGGCTCGGTCCCGCTTTATCCCCGCTGAATTAGGTGGAGAGGATGAATTCAAGGCCAAGTACAATGAAATCTTGGATATGGTTATGGATGTAGAGTCCTTGGATATTGATCCTGATAAATACGCTCGGCCCATTACTAAGACGGGTCCTGTAGATGATTCTGTACTAGGACCACGCGTAGGTAAGCAAAAGCAAGAAGGTCTCTACTGGGTAGAATACAAGCCTTTGGCTGGTGACGCTGATCCTAATCATCTCCTGGCAGCTTTGGATTATGTAACGGGCCTAGACCAAGTGGAAGGTCGCTTGTCTCCAGCGGCAGGCATCTACTTTATTAACTTAAGGGCGGATGAAGCACGTCATCTCTTAGGCCTTTTGCCTGAGGGGGCTACTAGCGACTTTGAGAGGTCTCTTGCATGTGTTGGTAAGAACCGCTGTCAAATTGGCATGCAGGACTCGCCTGGTCTTCTTCGATCTATTATAGGAGCAGTTAAGGAAGCCGATTTGGATATGAGTTTCTTGCCAACCATCCATATTTCTGGATGTCCTTCCTCTTGTGGTTGCCACCAGATAGGTGAAATTGGTTTCCAAGGGTCCATCAAGTTGGTCAACAAGGTACCAACACCAGCCTTCGCAGTCTTTGTAGGAGGGTCTGAATGTGTTGATCACCCATCCTTTGGTAAACCTGTAGCTACCCTTGCGCAAGATGTGATTCCTACTATGATGGTGGACCTTGGGCACAAGCTTCAAAAGGCTGGTATTACTGATTTTCATGCTTGGCAGGCAGCTCATTATGATGAATTTGTAGCTTTTTTGAAAGATTACGAATAAGAGGAATACCCTGTGGCATAAAGAGTAAAAGCCTTGTTCCTTACAAGGCTTTTATGTGGTATAATAGCCCTTGATTAAAACCTAGGTGGGAGGATATGATTATGCAATTTACAGTAGATCCAAATGTATGTACTCGTTGTGGCCTCTGCGTTGCAGAGTGTCCGACAGGCTTACTTTATATGACAGAAGATGGCCCAGCGCCAGGTAAAAGCGTTTGTATTGCTTGTGGTCATTGCATTTCTATCTGCCCTACTAAGACCTTGGATTCCGATATTACCCCTCGGTCTGAACAAGTGGATATTACCGGAGAACCTGCTTTCACACCAGAAGAAGGGGAACGATTCCTCCGTCAACGGCGGTCTGTTCGTACCTACCAAGATAAGGAAGTACCTAAAGAAGTCATTGAGCGCTTGCTTAATGTTGCTCGCATGGCTCCAACAGCAACCAATACACAAGGTATTTCCTATATCGTTGTGCGGGAAAAAGAAACGCTCAGGAAGATCTCTGAACTGGTCTTCGAATGGATGAAAGAAGCGGCTAAGACCCGTCCTCTTATGCGTCTTTACCTCCGTACAGCGACGGCAGAAATTGAAAAGGGAAATGACTACTACTTGCGCAATACCCCTTGTTTAGTAGTCGCTGTGGGTTCCTCTCGGGATGAACACAGAACACATGACTCTGGCCATTCTTGCTTGACCTACGCTGAACTCTACGCACCAACCTTGGGTTTGGGTTCCTGTTGGGCGGGGTTCTTTGAGTATGCTATAGCAGATCGGTATCAACCGCTCCTAGATCTATTGGGGATTGGTAAGAAGGAAATGGGTGCCGGAGCTATCTTGCTTGGCTACCCTAAATACAAATATCGCAACATCGTAGAACGAGCGCCATTGGCCGTTCGTTTCCACGAAGAAGGTTAACTCTAATAATTCATAGCTAGGACCTAAATTCGTGAGCCTTGTGAATCATTCTAAATCAAAAGCACTGCTTAGCAGTGCTTTTTTGCTTTATCTTTATGGTTCTGAATTTATGATGACTCCTAGTGGATTTAAAGTGTATTAACACACTAATTAGTTCTTCTAAAAATTTACATTTTATTCCTTATGTCATTGACTGTATTAGGGCTTCTTCTGTATAATTTTTGGTGTGAATTAACCGTGAAATCATAAGATGTTTATTGGTTAGTGTTTAAGAGAGGAAGTATACAATTATGAGGAACCGTAAGTTATTGAAGACTATGGTCCTGGGCGCTCTTGCCTGTGGCCTTTCCCTTAGTATGGGGGTGGCGGCGCAATCTGTTGCTACAGAGCATGGTCAAGAGTCTGCTGCTGGTCAGCAAGCGGCTAGGCATGATATGGTTAAGACCAATTGGTTGGATCGCACTGATATTACTGTTGGGAGACAAGCTAAAGAGGGCAATCAAGTTTCTGTAGAGACCCTCCAACCTTTGACTTCTTATGATGAAAATACTAAATCAGTTCTCTTCCTCCAAGCTGGTCTTGGCCATGAGGGGCTTCGTAAAGAATCTACCGATTTACATGGGCAGAGAGCCATGCTGGACCCAGTTACTCATACAGGATTTATTAACTATACTCCAGAGCATTCTAGTAGCTCGAAATCTTTAGGTACGGTTGCCAACATCGGTTTAGGGTATCGTCATTTAAGTAAAGGTGAACATGCCTATGTGGGTATTAACACTTTTTATGATTATGCCTTTTCTGGGAGCTATAAACGTATTAGCGGTGGTTTAGAGTATGTAGTAGGTCTTAATGAATTCCACTTTAATGCTTATAAGGGGTTAGGTGGACACAATGATCATATGGGTTTGGTGCCATTGGGCTCTAGTTACTATAATGATTATTTACATTTTGACCCACAGGATTGGTCTTCTGGCTCTGTTTTAAACTATGGCTTTAGACAAACTAATAAAGCATTAGGTGGCTATGACTTTAGCTATGCTCGTTCCTTTAAGAATGCTCGTTGGGCTCGTGCTTATGCAGATGTTTATAAGTGGCGGAGTGGTCACGGTGCAAGTCAATTCACCGCTTTTGTGGCAAGCCAAGATTGGACGTATAACTTCCAAGGTGATGAAAAGAGACATGGCTGGCATTTGGGCCTAGGCTTACAATTGACACCTCAGTTGTCTGTAGACTTAGGGTATCAGCATGATAGCCAAAATCTTAGTGGGGCTTATGGCTTTGTAAAATATACTTTAGGCAAATCTAAATTTGCTTGGCATGGTGGCAAGCATAGTGATGATACGATTACTAATGCACGGGCTAGAATGCTTGATAAGGTAGAGCGAAATTCTATGCAAGTAGAAAGTTCTTACGAAGAAGATTGGTTCGCACGGCCTATCGGTAGTCTATAAAATTGTTTGTATGGGATATATGTTCTGTATAAATAGTAGAAGAATAAAAGAGCTAAGGTATTCCGTAAGGAATACCTTAGCTCTTTTATTTATATGCTGTTATTAATAGGCTGATGTAATCGTTCCGTGGAAGGTATTTTGGATGAAGTCCTTAATAGCTTGGGATTGGTAGATTTCAGCAATTTTTTTATAGTCTGGGTTATCCTTGTCTTGTGCGCGTGCTGCGAGGACCATAACAGCTAAAGGTTCGTCCATTGGTTCGAAGAAGAAGCCTTGTTTGTCTACGTCAAGGCCAGCAGATTGTACATAGTTCATAGGGATAACTGCTACTGTAACGTCTTCAAGAGAACGAGGAAGTTGAGCTGCTTCTAATTCCGTAATTTGAAGATTACGTGTGTTGGATGTAATATCCCCTACAGTGGCCTTGAAGCCGATTCCTTCTTTCAAGGTGATAAGACCAGCCTTTTGGAGAAGGGCTAGCGCACGACCAGCATTAGTTGGATCATTCGGAATCGATACTTTAGCACCATTAGGTACATCTTTTACATCGTGGACAGAGTTGGAGTAGAGTCCCATGCGGACCAAGATGGTCTTACCGATTGGTACTAGGTCAGACCCGTTTTGCTTATTGAAGTTTTCCAAGAATGGTACGTGTTGGTAAGCGTTGAGCTGGATGTCTCCATCGGCCAAGGCTTTATCAGGTGTAACATAGTCGGAGAACTCTCTCACTGATACCTTGAGGCCTTGCTTTTCCGCTTCCTTAGCAACTGCTTCGGCTACTTGGGCATGGGGCCCAGAGGTGGCACCGATAACAATCTCTTTAGAGGAAGAGTTAGATGTATTGGAACCGCAACCTGCTAGGCCCAGTGCCAAGATGCCCACTAGGGCAGGGATAAGAAGTGCTTTTAATTTCATAATATATCCTCCTAATTAGGTTTATAGAAATGTTTTGTTTATATCCTATCATATAACTATAGTTTATAGAAATAGAATATAGTTTTTTTTCTATATAGTCTGAGGCTATGGCTGTAGAGACTCATAGCTAAGGATTAGGGAGAGCGATTTATGGTTATGCTATAATGGTGATTATCTTGTAGGGTTGTTTTGCTAGATATAGGCTTGAAGCCTCATTTTTGGCTACGAGCCTCTTTGTTTGATTCGTGTGGAAGGAGTTTAGGATGAGTAAGCACAGCCTTGTCGGTCGAGCTTTTACCTATGCTTTTCCCTTGGCGGCCCCTATAGGCCTTAGTTTCGTAGCCCTAGGTCTTGCCCTAGGGATGTATGCTATCAGTCAAGGATTGCCCCTCTGGATGCCTATCCTTATGGCTTCCTTAATATACGCGGGGGCTATGGAATTTATTACTGTAGGCTTACTCTTGAGTCCCTTTGACCCCTTGGGGGCCCTTGTTTTGACCCTTATGGTTAATGGTCGCCACATCTTCTATGGTGTATCTATTTTGGAACGGTATCAACATTTGGGGTGGAAACGCCTTCCCCTCATTGGCGGACTGGTGGATGAAAGTTTTGCAATCAATGTATCCGTCTCCCTCCCAGATGATGTGGACGAGGGATGGTTTTACCTTCATGTAACCTGGCTCCTCTATCTATCCTGGATTTTCGGTGTCCTAATGGGTAGCCTCTTGGCGACAGCTTTAGCAGGTTGTAACATGCATGGCATTGAATTTGTCTTGGCAGCCCTTTTTATTTCTATTTTTGTGGATATGATGCGGTCTAATCGCACTAATAAACGCTTCCAATTTGGCGCTATGGGCTTCCTCGTCTCCTTGGTAGCTTTGGTTTTCTTAGGCCCTAAGTCCTTTGCCTTACCAGCTATTTTTGTTATGGTTGCCTATTGCTTTATTGCTTATAAGTGGGGAGGGGTTCACATTGACTAGTTGGGAAATTGCCATTACTCTAGCCATCATCGTAGGGGCAACCTTTTTGACACGAATCATATCTTTCCTGATCTTCCCGCCTCATAAGCCACTACCACCCTTTATTGCTTTTTTGGGAAAGGCCCTTCCTATTGCCATGATGGGCCTCTTGGTGGTTTTAGCCTTGAAAGATACAAATTTGATGGCCTATCCCTATGGCCTACCGGAGATTATAGCAAGCATAGGGACTATTGTTATTCATCTTCTTTGGCGTAAGCTTATCCTCAGTGTCGTTGGAGGAACGGCTATTTACATGGCTCTGGTGCAATTAGTCTTTTAGGAAAAGGAGTCCTTACCATGAATCTGTATGTAAAGAGCTATCAAGACTTATCACGGGATGACTTATATGATATATGTCGTGTTCGCATGGAGACATTTATCGTGGAACAGGGACTTAATTATGTTGATTTGGATGAGCAGGATCAATCTAGTATCCATGTCTGGATGGCTGATGATAAGGGTATCCAAGCCTATTTGCGGATTTTCCTCTTAGATACTAAGGAGGCTAGCCTAGGACGTGTTCTTACCAGGCGCCGTGGGCAAGGTTTAGGTAAGGCTATACTTAGGGCTGGTCTAGAAGCTATCAAGGAACATTATCAGGTGGAAACCGTGAGGATTCATGCCCAAGCCTATGTACAGGAGCTCTATGCCAAGGAAGGCTTTGTGCCCTCTTCAGAATTGTTTTTAGAAGAAGGCATAGAGCATATTGAGATGGTATTAGACTTAAAATAATAAAAAACACCTAGGTATGGGAACTTTCCCTACCTGGGTGTTTTTTATATTTTAGCCTTTGCCTTGTCAGTTTTTCTCGGATTTTGATTGGCTTGTAAGGGCTTATCTTATTTTTGCAAGAGGCGCTCTAGACCTGCGGTTGTATGGTGATTTTCTAGAAAGTGTCTTTGATCGATGAGGGCCATAGCATCCATATCAGCCCGGGAGAGCTTAAAGTCCCAAATGTCGAAATTGGCTTTCATATGGTCGGGGTTAGAAGCTTTAGGCAGGGCTATGATACCTCGTTGGAGGAGCCAGCGGAGGACTACCTGGCGCATGTTGACCCCGTGTTTTTCGCTAATAGAACGGATGATAGGGTTATCCCAGATAGGGAGCTTGTCCCGGCTGAAGGGGGACCAGGCTTGGGCCACCACTTGGTGGAGGCGCATCCATTCTACTAGGTCCTTCCGTTGGTTGTAGGGGTGGCATTCGATTTGGTTGACCACCGGCTTAATGCGGGCGTGGTGCCAAAGATCGCTGAGGCGGTCCTCGTAGAAGTTAGAGGTGCCGATAGCCATGAGAACGCCTTGGTCAACAAGTTCTTCCATGGCCCGCCAGGACCCATAGTAGTCACCTATAGGTTGGTGGACTAGGTAGAGGTCGATATAGTTGGTATCTAGGGCCTTGAGGGACTTTTCTACCGCTCGCATGGTGGAATCATAACCCGTATCTGTGTGCCAAAGCTTGGTTTGGAGGAAGAGGTCTACCCGTTTGATTCCGCTGGTCCTAATGGCATCAGCTATGCCTTCTTCAGACCCGTAGAAGGAGGCCGTATCGATGAGGCGATAGCCCGTATCTATGGCCTGACCAATAACCTGTGCTACTTGGTCTCGGTCGCCGATTTTATAGGCCCCAAAGCCTAGGGATGGCATCATGGTGCCATTAGATAGTATGCGATAATCCATGCGTTCTTCCATGGTAAACCTCCTTCAAATGTGTGTATATACCTAGCTAGCTATAATTTTAGTTGATATATCTATTGTAGCCTCTTTGAGGATTAAAATAAAAGCCCCGACCTTTTGGTCGGGGCTTTCATTATAATGAGTGATAATTGACTAATGCATTAGCTACTAAGCATGTACGTTGGTACCCTTACGGGCGTAGAAGAACCAAGTAAGGAATACAGTAAAGCCAGTGTAGGCGATGAGTAACCAGAAGACTGGTTGGGAGGAGCCGAAGAGCGTATAGGAAGTGCCAAAAATCTTAGGGCTGATGAAAGCACCATATGCGCCTACAGCGGCAGAGAAGCCAACAACTAGGTTGGACTTCATAGCTGTGTCGAAGAGGTGAGGGATCATACGGAAGGAACCACCGGTTACAAAGCCAGTCATGAGGAAGACCAAGAGGGTGGAGATGAAGAAGAGGTAGAAACTGTGGATGGAAATACCAAGTCCTACGCCCGCTGTCATGATCACCAAGCCGATGAGGCCAAACATGGTCACTTTGGTACCGGAGTCTAGTTTATCTGCTAACCAACCACCGATAGGACGGAAACTAGCTGCCAACAGTGGACCCAAGAAGGCGATGTACTTAATATTGACATCTGGGAACTCAGTAGTAGACAAGAGGGACATGGAAGCGGCATAGCCCGAGAAGGCACCGAAGCCACAGAGGTAAATCCAAGTAATAATCCAGGTGTGCTTGTCGGATAAGATGGATTTGATAGCAGCAGGATTTGGTTTAGCCACAGGAAGGTTGTCCATGAACTTGAGGATGAGTCCTAACATGATGATGATAGGGATAATCCAAACGAAAGCGGCATTGGCCAAGTAAACCGCAGACCCTTTAACAGTTACAGGAGCCACGCCGAAAATATTGGCCAAGGTTGCAGAGCCGATGGCAAAGGGACCTACAAAGTAGATAATGGAGACGCCTAAGTTGCCTATACCACCGTTAATCCCAAGGGCCGTACCCTTGCCGGATTGGGGGAAGAAGTTCCCGATGTTAGCCATGGAGGATGCGAAGTTGGCCCCTGCAATACCGATGAGGGCTACCAAGATCGCGAAGGTGCCATAGGAGGTAGATGGGTCTTGGACGGCAAAGCCTAGGCCGATAACTGGTACCAAGAGGATGAGGGTGGAAATGAAGGTGAAGTTCTTACCGCCCAACCAAGCTGGCATGTAGGTGAAGAGAAAGCGGAGGGTAGCCCCTACGAGACCCGGTAGGGCAGCCAGGGTGAAGAGTTAGTCTTTGGTGAAGTTAAAACCTACGCTATTAAGTTGAGAGGCTACTGTGGACCAGAGATACCATACGCAGAAGGCCAAGGTAAGGGCTGCTGTGGAGACGATGAGATTTTCTTTGGCTATAGTCTTGCCATAGGATTCCCAAAAGCTGTTGTCTTCTGGGTTCCAGTTTTGTAAAATCTCACGGCGAGAGGAGAATTGTTGAGACATAAGATACTCCTTGCTGTTTTGTTGAAGGCCCTAGAGGGTTATCAATAAGCAGAATAAATAATGAATTAAATTAGACTAATGAATTAAGTATAGATAATGAAAGAAAAAGGTTATGTGAAGAATGTCACAGTACATATAAACAGAGAATGAAGGGAACTATTAATTAATTCTAGTAAATAAAAATGATAATTTGCTGATAATTATAATAATAATTGTGATAAAAATCACATTGGATGTGATAGGTCTATCATATAGTTATAGTATATGAAATAATGAATATAATTATGCTTAATAGACTTGCATGTATCAGTATGAGATAGAGAGGCCTGTATGAAAGAAGATTTAGTAGCGATGTTGTTTGAAGTTCCTGGGGAAACCGTGCGCGTCCATAAGGGGGATAGTCTCTTTAGTGAAGGAGATCCGGCGGAACATTTTTATATTGTAAAATCCGGGATTATTTCCATTAAGAAATTTGTATCTACTGGCCATGTATTGGCTTTGCGCTTAGTGAGTGAGGGGAATATCATCGGCGAGTTACCTCTATACGGCGATGAAGATTCTTCAGAGTATATTTTTAATGCTATTGCTAAAACTGATGCAGAGGTTTATTCCATCCGCTATGAAGTTTTGGAGCAGTATTTAGAGACCCATCCTAAGCTGGCTATAGGTCTACTCAAGATTTTGAGTGAACATATGCGCAAGCAACATTCAAAATATCGAGACCTTATCCTCTATGGTAAGAAGGGGGCCTTTTACTCTACCTTGGTGCGCCTCGTTAATTCCTATGGGGTCAAGCGGGCTGATGGTATCTATATTTCTGTAGCCCTTACTAACCAAGAGCTAGCTGAGTTCTGCTCGACTTCTCGGGAATCCCTCAACCGTATGGTATCAGAGTTACGCAAGAAGGGTGTCGTTTCCTATGAAAAGCATCACTTGGTCATTCACGACATGGATTACATCATGAACGATATAAATTGTGAAGGGTGTGACAAATCTATCTGTAATATTGACTAGATTGCTATATGATAGAAACACCAGCTAGATTTTTAAATTATGATGTTATTAACCTGGCTAATGAGTGAATTCTTTCTAAATGGGAGGAAATGACATGAGTTTATTAACTCAAAAGTTTAAGTTTTTGAGAAAAGCTGAGAAGTCTCAGTCTGGTCACCAACAAATTGAACAAGGTGGCCGTGAGTGGGAATCCTTCTACCGTGATCGCTAGTCTTATGACAAGACCGTACGTACCACACATGGTGTTAACTGTACTGGCTCCTGTTCCTGGAACGTCTATGTAAAGAACGGTATCGTCGCTTGGGAAAACCAGGCTACAGATTACCCTGCTACGCCAGATGATATGCCGGATTACGAACCACGTGGTTGTGCCCGTGGATCTACCTTCTCCTGGTACCTCTACAGCCCATCTCGCGTTAAGTATCTATATATGCGCGGGGGTTTGGCTGATTTTTGGCGGAAGGCTCGTAAGGAGCATGCTACGGCTATTGAGGCTTGGAAGTCTATCGTAACTGATCCAGTTAAGCGGACATCCTATACATCTCAACGGGGTATGGGGGGCTTTGTGCGGTCTACTTGGGAAGAAGTATCCGAAGTAATCGCTGCATCTATGCTCTACACAGCACAAACCTATGGCCCAGATCGTAATTTTGGTTTCTCCGTAATTCCAGCCATGTCCCAATTGTCCTATGCAGCAGGGACTCGTTTCCTCAACCTCATGGGCGGGGTACCTTTGTCCTTCTACGACTGGTATGCTGATTTGCCTCCTGCATCGCCACAAGTGTGGGGCGAACAAACGGACTCCCCTGAGTCTGGTGACTGGTTTAATGCGGGCTATATCATCACCTGGGGTTCCAATGTTCCATTGACGCGGACTCCAGATGCCCACTTCATGAATGAAGTGCGCTACAAGGGAACCAAGGTGGTTTCTGTATCTCCTGACTATGCTGAATCCACTACTTCTGCCGATGCTTGGCTCAACGTTAAGGCTGGTACTGATGCGGCTTTGGCTATGGCCATGGGCCACGTAATCCTGAAAGAATATTATCTTGACCGCAAGGTTTCTTATTTCCAAGATTATGCTAAACAATTCACAGATATGCCATTCTTCCTCCGCGTAGAAGAGGATACACATGGTCATGTGGTACCAACCCGCTTCCTCAATGCAGCTGATTGCGGTCGCACAGAACAAGATGCTGAGTTCAAGGGCTATATCTTTGATGCCAATAGCCAATCATTGGTAACGCCAAACGGCACCATGGGTGAACGTCATGCTAACCCATCCAAGTGGAACCTTCGTTTGGAAGATTCCCAAACCGGTAAGCCTATCGATCCAGTCTTGTCCGTCATGGATATGAAGGATGAGGTGGTATCGGTTCAATTACCTTACTTTGGTGAGGATAAAGAAGAGGGCTTTGTTACCCGCAATATTCCTGTCATGACCGTACAAACAACAGCGGGTCCTGTAAAAGTTACCACTGTATACGACCTAATTATGGCTCACTATGGCCTCGATCGTGGTCTCGGTGGAGAAGTGGCTACTTCCTACGAAGATGACATCGCCTACACACCAGCTTGGCAAGAAAAATTCACCGGTGTATCCCCTGCGTTAGCCATCCAAACGGCTCGTGAATTTGCCGACACAGCAGAAGCTACTAAGGGCCGTTCCATGGTTATCATGGGGGCTGGCATCAACCACTGGTACCATGCGGATATCATCTACCGAGCTATCTTGAATATCATTATGTTCACCGGTACAGAAGGTAAAAACGGTGGCGGCTGGGCCCACTATGTAGGCCAAGAAAAACTCCGCCCTGCTGAAGGCTGGGGCCTCATCATGACTGCTAAGGACTGGGGGACAGCACCACGTCTTCAAAACTCTCCATCCTTCTTCTACTTTGCGACGGAACAATTCCGGTCTGATGTGATTGACATTAATGAACGGGCATCTAAATTGGCAACGCCTCGCTATGCGCATCCAGGGGATTATAATGTCATGGCTGCACGCTTGGGTTGGTTGCCATCCTACCCAACCTTTGACCGTGGATCTCAGCAATTGGTTGACGAAGCTAAGGCTCAAGGGGCTACTACAGCGGATGAAATCAACGCCTATATCGTTGAGCAATTGAAAGCTAAAGAACTGAACTTCTCCGTTCAAGACCCTGGTAAGGAAGCTAATTTCCCTCGCAACCTCTTCGTATGGCGTGCCAACCTCATCGGTTCATCTTCTAAGGGCCACGAATACTTCCTCAAGTATCTCTTGGGGACTAAGAATGGTGTTATTGAAGACTCCGATGCAGCGGTTAAGCCAGAGGAAATTAAATGGCGGGACCAAGAAGTACAAGGGGGCAAGTTAGACCTCTTGATCGACTTGGACTTCCGTATGGCATCCACGGGTCTTTATTCCGATATCGTATTACCGGCAGCGACTTGGTATGAAAAGGATGACTTGTCCTCTACGGATATGCATCCATTCCTCCATGTATTCCAACCAGCGGTTAATCCTGGTTGGGAGGCTAAGTCTGACTGGGATATCTTCCGCACCTTGGCGGAAGCGGTTTCCAAGGTGGCTAAAGAGTCCAACCTTCCTAAGTATCAAGATATCGTAGCCGTGCCTTTGCAACATGATACACGAGGTGAATTGGCTACACCTAATGGGGAAGTCAAAGACTGGTACCATGGCGAATGTGAACCAGTGCCAGGCAAGACTATGCCTAACTTGGTTCATGTAGAACGGGACTTTACCAAGATTTATGAAAAATTCATCGGTCTAGGCCCTGGTGCTAGTAAGAAAGCTGGCGCACACGGCGCTACCTGGGATATTTCTGATGAATACGAGGCCCTTAAGGAACAAATCGGTACAATTGACCATGCTGGTTATGTATCCAATGGATGCCCATCTATTTTCACAGCTAAGCAAGCCTGTGATGCTACCTTGCGCCTATCCTCTTGCTCCAATGGTAAATTGGCTGTACGGGGCTGGGAAGCGGTGGAAAAACAAACCGGTCTCGACAACTTGCAATATATTGCAAAACCTCGTGAAGGCCAACGTTTCACCTTCGATGAATGCGTAATCCAACCGCGCAACGTTATCTCTTCTCCAACATCAACGGCTAAATCTGACAACAATCGCCGTTATTCTCCATTCAACACGTCCATTGATGACCTCTTCCCATTCCGGACTGTTACTGGTCGTCAATCCTACTATTTGGACCATGAAATGGTACGGGACTTCGGGGAAGGCTTGGCCCTCTTCAAGCCAACCTTGAATTATGCACCGGTTAAGGGGAACTATGAAGCAGAAGGGCAAAAGTCCATTAAGCTTAAATACCTCACACCGCATAACAAGTGGTCTACTCACTCCATGTACTTCGATGCCCAACAAATGCTGACCCTCTTCCGTGGTGGGCAAACCGTATGGCTCAATGAAGATGATGCAGCAGAAATCGGCGTAGCTGATAATGACTGGGTAGAAGCATACAATAAAAATGGTGTAGTTGCAGCACGGACTGTCGTATCTCCACGGATTCCTCGTGGCATTATGTACATGCACCACGCCCAAGACCGCCATATCAACGTGCCTGGGGCACCAATTTCTAAAGAACGCGGTGGTACCCATAACGCACCAACCCATATCCATTTGAAACCGACCCATATGATCGGTGGCTATGGTCAATTATCCTATGGTTTTAACTACTATGGGCCAACCGGCAACCAACGGGATATGGTCGTAGTGGTTCGCAAGATTGAGGAGGTGGATTGGCTTGAAGATTAAGGCTCAAGTATCTATGGTGTTGAACCTAGACAAGTGTCTTGGCTGTCACCAATGCTCCGTTACATGTAAAAATACATGGACAAACCGCGAAGGTACAGAATATATGTACTTTAATAATGTCGAAACCCGTCCAGGTCTTGGTTACCCACGCAATTGGGAAGACCAAGATAAATGGAAGGGTGGCTAGCAGATTGATTCCCATGGCAAGTTAGCGCTGGCTACTGGCTCTAAGGGCAAACGGCTCTTAAAGTTGTTCTACCATCCAGAACAACCTGAATTGAAGGACTACTTCGAACCGTGGACCTACGACTATGAAACCTTAATTACATCCAAACGTAAGAACCACCAACCGATTGCCCGCCCAAAATCCTTGGTAACAGGGGAAAAGATGGAAGTCACCTGGGGTCCTAACTGGGATGACGACTTGGCTGGCGGCCACCATGCTCGAACTGACCTTAACCTTAAAGGCTTAGGGGAACAGATCAAGTTTGACTACAAAGAAGTTTTCATGCGGTATTTACCTCGACTCTGTAATCATTGCTTGAATCCAGCTTGTGTTGCAGCCTGCCCATCCGGTGCTATCTATAAACGGACTGAAGATGGCGTTGTCTTGGTCAACCAAGACGTATGTCGTGGCTGGCGTCACTGCGTACCAGCTTGTCCTTACAAGAAGATTTTCTACAATTGGGAAACTAACAAGGCTGAAAAGTGCGTTTTCTGCTACCCTCGTTTAGAAAATGGTCGTCCTCAAATCTGTGCGGAAACATGTACAGGTCGTATCCGCTTCTCCGGCGTTGTCCTCTATGACATGGATCGGGTTGCGGAAATGGCGGAAACAAAGGATGATAAGGCCATCTATGACAATATGTTAGAACTCATCTTGGACCCTCATGATCCAGAGGTTATCAAGGCGGCTAAGGAAGAGGGTATCTCCCAAGCTTGGCTTGAAGCAGCTCAAAATTCTCCTATCTATAAATTGGTAAAAGAATGGAAGGTGGCCTTGCCACTCCATCCTGAATACCGGACACTCCCTATGGTTTGGTATGTGCCACCTATGTCTCCAATCGTTCAACGGGTATCGTCTCAAGTATACTTGGCCAAGGCCGATGAAATGCGAGTGCCTTTGACCTATTTGGCGTCCCTCTTCTCCGCTGGTAATACAGAGGTAGTAGGGGATATCCTTCAAAAACTCTTGGATATGCGTATGTACATGAAGATGCGCACCCAGAATGATGGCATGGCAGTCAGCACTAATCCGCACTTGTCTGACGATGACATGTACGCTATGTATAAGCTCTTGGCCTTGGCTAAGTATAAAGACCGATTTGTCCTTCCTACCGATGTAGATGTGGATCGTGAAAAACGTCATGAAATGCAACATAACGCGGGCTTTACCTGTCCTACAGGGGGTTGTCATCAATGCTAGATAGCCAAAAAATTCTGCTTATCGTTTCCTATTTGTTACGTTATCCAGATCAGCAATGGCGGTCTGAATTCCCTAGCTGGAAGTGGGAAGCGGAAAACTCTGTACAACATCAACTTCTGCGGGAATCTTTGATTGAATTCTTCGAATATGTGGAAGAGACAGGGCTTATAGACTTTGAAAATCAATACGTGGAATCCTTTGATTTTTCTAAGAATACCACCATCTATATGTCTACCTATGAACTCCAAGGGAACGGGGAACAATCGGAACAATTAGTTCAGTTTTCTGCAGATTTCTTGGAAAATGGTTATGACCTTCCTCACAAGGAAACGCCTGACTATTTGCCAGCCCTCTTGGAACTCTTGGCCGCTGTCGATGAAAAAGCTATGCGTAAAATCTTCAAGCGCATCCTTCCTTACATCGAATACCTCCGTCAGGAGTTGATTAAGGCGGAATTGCCATATGCCTTGTTGTTGGATGTCGTTTTGGCTGTAGCTAACGGATTGGAGGAAAGTGCACATGACTAATTTCTTGTGGGGAGCGCTCCCATATATTGCCTTCACCTTCCTTGTGGTAGGCACACTGGTTCGGTTCTTTTACTTTGAACGCAATTGGACCACAAAATCCAGTGAATTCTTGGAAAAGAAACAACTTAGAATCGGCAATCCCTTGTTCCACTTGGGCTTGTTGATGGTTATCGGCGGTCACGTAGTGGGCGTTTTGGTGCCTAAGATTTGCACAGAATACTTTGGTATCAATGAGCATATGTACCACCAAGGGGCCTTGTGGATGGGGGTGCCAGCAGGTATCATCCTCCTCTTGGGCTTTATCATCTTGATGCGGCGTCGATTTACCGTATCCTATATGAAAGCTAATACGTCCACCATGGACCGTTGGCTCTATCTCTTTTTGGCCATTGCTATCGTAGCGGGCCTTGCATCTACCCTTTGGAATGCACCAGGTCAGTTTGACTACCGGGAATCCATCGGACCTTGGTTCCGCGGTCTCCTCTACTGGAACCCTGAACCATCCCTCATGGATAATGTGCCAATTCTCTTCAAGATCCATATGGCGTCTTGGATGATTGTGGCTATTCTCTTCCCATTCACACGCTTGGTTCACTGCTTGTCCCTACCGTTCCAATATTTGACGCGAGCTAACATCGTCTACCGTCGCCGCGACCAATAAAAGAATAGATGGTTTTATTCAGGATACTTCTTTAGTCTTGCTGGTTAAGATATAAGAAGGCCATAACAAGAGCTAGCCTACAGTGGCTGTCTTCTCCAAAGGGAAAATTGGCAGTCAACTGGGGGCTAGCTACTGTTCTTTTCTAGAATCAATTGGATATAGTAAAATATATATGTATGTATACCTTAGCCTCTAGCTGAGATTGTTTTGTTTAGTCCAAGGAGACCTTTCACTATGCATATTCCAGAGAATTATCTTAGTCCTGAAACCTGTGCCGTCATGGCCGTTCTAGCAGCACCGGTTGTCATTACTTGTGCCAAGAGAATTAAGAGTAAGTTATCCCCTCAAGAGTTACCCCTCTTAGGTGTGGGGGCAGCGGTCTCCTTCTTACTTATGATGTTTAACATACCTGTTCCTGGTGGTACATCTGCCCATGCTGTAGGGGGAACCCTATTGGCAGCCCTCTTAGGACCTGAAGCAGCGGTCTTATCCGTGGCCTCGGCCCTTCTCATTCAGGCTGTCTTCTTTGGAGATGGAGGCATTTTGGCCCTAGGGGCTAATATCTTTAATATGGCTGTCCTCATGCCATTGGTGGGCTATGGCCTTTACTCTCTGCTTAAGAGAATCTTTCCCAATGTGGTGGCCTTGGCCATTGGGGCCTATGCAGGTATTAATGCAGCAGCATTTATGGCGGCCATCGAATTTGGCATTCAACCTATGCTCTTCCATGATCCAGCGGGGTTGGCTCTCTATGCCCCTTATCCCTTGTCTATCGCTATCCCAGCTATGATGATTCCTCATTTGACTATCGCAGGTCTTGCGGAGGTCATCTTTACTGTGGGTATCTATTCCTTCGTACATGGTAAGGATACAGGGACTATTTCCATTAAGAACAAGGTCCTTTATGGGATTATGGGCCTTTTGGTTGTTCTCTGCCCCTTAGGTCTCCTAACAGAAGCTACTGCTTGGGGCGAATGGGGGACTGACGAAATCGTCGATGTCGCCGAAGGCGGTAGTGCCTTAGGCTATGTACCACAAGGGATGGAGCAGGGCTTCTCCTGGGAGAGCCCTTTGGCTGATTATGCGTTCCCTGGCATGCCGGATGTAACAGGTTATATTTTGTCCGCAGTTATTGGTATTGCCCTCTTGGTTATTGTTTATCGGGTGATTGGTAAGGTAGCCTATGCACGATAAGAATGAGAAGAGGCTGGGGGCCTTGCCCCCCTGGCTAGCAGCATCGGATAAGTACATAGTGCCTAAGGATTCCGATGCCTTCCTCAATCGGTCTATTGATCATTTTTTAGGTCTCATCCAGAAGGGGCGCTCCCTTGGCGGCAGCCGGACTCAATCCCAGGGACACCCTCTGTTAGCCATGGCCCATGCTCTACTGATTTCCTTTTTAGTGGTATTGAGTAGTGAACCTAGTTTTCTCTACTTTCCCTTGGCCTGGGTCTTAATTCAGCTTTGTTTCTTGTCGAGTAGGGACTTGGTCCGCATCTTACAGGTGTCCCTCCTAGCGGCTCTCTTTAATGTCTTAGTCCTTATGCCGGCCATCCTCCTCTTAGGGGAAACCCGGTCTTCTCTTATGGTTCTCAAGGTCTTTATTACAGTGACCCAGATGCAGATCTTTGCTAGCTTAACGGCCTGGCACGATATAATCGCCTCCCTCCGCTACCTACGAGTACCGTCTATCTTTATTTTTATCCTCCACATCTCCCTCAAGTATATCTACCTGTTAGGAGAGACAGCCTTGGCCCTACTCTACGCTTTCCGCCTGCGGGCAGTGGGACGGACCCAAGGCAAGGGGATGACCATGGGAGGAATTATGGGAACCCTTTTTATCCGGTCTCGCATGGAGGCTCAAGCCCTCTACCAGGCTATGGTCTGTCGGGCCTTTGATGGAACCTATTACAGCGGTCATAGGTCCTGGTCTCTCAACTGGATGGATGGCCTCAAGGCTATCATTATGGTATTTCTAATCTATGTATTTTATATGGGAGGTCGCTAATGTTTTTCGCCTTAGATAAGGTGGGTTTTGCCTATGATAATGGGCAGCCTGTCTTAGAAGACCTGTCCCTAGTGATAGAAAGAGGCCAGGCAGTAGCCCTGGTGGGGGCCAATGGGTCTGGTAAAACGACTGTCCTCAATCTGCTAGCGGGTATCCATAAGGCCTCTTCTGGGCAGGTTATCTTTAAGGATAAGGCCCTCAGTGCTGATCGTTTTAAGGATCAGGCCTATATGAAAGCCTTTCATAAGGATGTGGGCATTGTCTTTCAGCGGGCTGATAGCCAACTCTTCTGTCCTTCCGTTTACGAGGAAATTGCTTTTGGACCTCGGCAGATGGGCCTAAGTCAAGACCAGGTGGATCAACGGGTTCATGATATGGTGGCCTTATTAGGCCTAGAAGACCTTTTGGAGGCCGTTCCCTACCAACTATCAGGGGGGCAGAAAAAGCGGGTGACCCTAGCGGCTACCTTGGCCCTTAATCCAGAGGTCCTTCTTTTGGATGAACCTATGGCCGCTCTTGACCCACGAACTCAGAAGGTAGTTCTAGACCTTCTGTCTATGCTTCGTCAAGCGGGAAAGACTTTAGTAATTGCCACTCACGACCTTCATCGCCTGCCGGACATGGTAGATAGAGTTATTCTCTTTGATGAAAAGCACCGCATTGTGGCTGATGATAGGCCTCAAGTTGTTTTGCAAGAGGTAGATCTCTTGAAGGCGGTTAACCTAGTGGATGAGGACTACCATGTCCACATTCACCGCCATGGTGATGGGGAAGAATTGCATATTCACTTGTAAGTCCTATAAAAAAGACCTGTAAGCTGAGCTTACAGGTCTTTTTAGTTCTTACTTAGATAATTCCTAAGAGCTTATCTAAATGCTTGTTTTAATGATTTCCTAGTTTGACTATGCTTTTTAGGATAGATCTTAGTGGAAATCCTAAACTTGGTCAAGATTATCTTCCTCTACTAACTCTTCTTCTGCTTTCATAGGTGCTTGGAAGGCGGGAAGGAGAGGTCCATAGCTTGTGTTCGAGGAAGTTGGTTTAATTAAGAGGTAGAGGACATAAAGGGAAGTTAGGAAGTGGGCTAATTGCAAGATGACAATCAGGAAGAGGAGGTCAGGGTTTTGGCTAGCTACAGCGCCCACGAAAACTAAGATGGATGAGAAAGCCAGTGCTACAGGTAGGAGCATGTAGAAGCCCGATTTGCCTGCATCATGCAAGCGACGTACAGAGGCGGAAATAAAGGCTAAGAAGAGGATGAATAGGATGAGGGTGGCAAGTAGGAAGAGAAGGCCTACGAGGCTCAAAATGGTACCGTATTCTTGCATCATGTACATTTCGACAATTTGAGAAGAAGATAGGAGGAAAGGAGCCTTTTGGTAGATATCGATGATAGCGAGGCCTTGGACTAAGTTAGTGATAAAGCCTACTGCCATGGAGACGACTACATAGAAGAAGTAGGCTGCCCCCAAAGCCAAGGTATATTGGTGACGGCTAGTACGACCCTTGAATGTAAAGGCCTGTTTGAGAGTTGCCTTGAGGTTACCCCAAAGAGTTAATTGATTTTCATCCGCTTCAGGGTTCATAGGAAGGGTCTCTACAGGCTGTTCTCCGTAGGCATTGGAACCAGGATTAGAAGGGGATAGGAACTTGTAGAGGAGGATGGTCTGGCCGATAACAGGAATCAATGAGATGAGGACCCACCAGCCCCTATTACCTATATCGTGTAAACGCCGTACGCTATAACCCAAGAGGGATAAGAAGAGGGCAATTTGTATGATGACAAAGAGGATCCCTCCTATGGCCAGAGGCCAGGTAGTTGGATTTCCAGGGCTGGATAAAAAGCCGCTAACGCCCCCACCCAAGGTTAGAATTAGGAAGGCTAGAATTTCAATACCCCAAGGCACCAAAAGTGTGGTGAGGTAAAATTCAGAACGGCTAACCCGCCCTTTAAAGCTAATAGGCTTAGCTTTGAAGCGGCCATGGGCAGAGCCTATGGTCAATTCTTGTGGATTTGCTTGTTGTGTCATGATGACTCCTTTATACAGTTACTTTATTTATATAGGTTTCTATATAGTGTAGTGAGAATGAATGGAAATGTCAATGAGACATAGAAGGTGCTTTGCTTGTGGGAGATACTGCCATATGTTAGACTGAATTATATGACTAATCTTTTAGGGAGGTAAGCTCTATGAAAACCATTCACACTGATAAGGCGCCTGCTGCGGTAGGCCCATATTCTCAAGCTAAGATTGTGGGCAATCTCATATTCTTGTCGGGCCAAGTAGGCCTCAATCCAGCTACGGGCAAACCTGTAGAAGGGGGCATCCAAGAACAAACAGAACAGGTGATGAAGAACCTAGGTGCCGTCTTGGCTGAGGCGGGGACCGATTTTGAAGGGGTTGTGAAGACAACTTGCTTCCTAGCTAATATCGAGGACTTTGCAGCTTTCAATGAAATCTATGGTAAGTACATGACCGGGAAACCAGCCCGCTCTTGTTTTGCTGTGAAGGATCTTCCCTTGGGTCTCTTGGTAGAAGTAGAGGCTATCGCTGAAGTCAAATAGGCCGTATCCTATGAAGGAGAAGGGCTCTTAAGCAACACTTAGGAACTCTTCTTCCTAGGGTAATTGATAGATAATGAGAATGATGGTGCTGACTAGTGCCTCGATTTTTGTTATGCTTATAGAGATACCACTCCCAGACCAAGGGCATCCTTGGTCATAATTTCCCCTGGGAGTGGTATTTTGTCTAAATCAGTAAAGGAGGGCCATATGCTGGATAAAAAAATTATAGAACAGCGCTTGCTCATGCAATCTGCCGGCCTTATGGGCTTATTGGCGGTTGCAGGGACTATTATGGGGATTATCTCTGGTTCGTCCGCCATCCTTCTGGATGGGGTGACCGCCTTTATAGGGGTTATTATCAAGCTCATGATGATTGGCACCTCCAAGCTAGTAGCTAATGAGACCTCCAAGCGTTTCCAGTTTGGTTATTGGCAGTTTGAACCTCTAGTCCTCATTATGGAAGGGTCTTTTACCCTTCTCATCGTCATCTATGCGCTAGCTTCGGGGATTACTGATCTCTTAGCAGGAGGGCGGGCTGTTAAAATTGATTTGGCCATCGCCTACGCGATATTCTTCACCGTGGCCGACTTAATTTATATCATTTATGTACGCCGCATCAACAAGCGGCTCAAGTCCAACCTGGTTAAGTTTGATAACATCTCCTGGACCATCGATGTGCGCCTAGAAGCAGCCATCCTTATTTCCTTTATCATAGCCCTTCTGCTGAAAGCATCCCCTTGGGCCGCCTATGCTATTTATGTAGACCCCCTAGTCCTTATAGCCTTGTCCTTGCAGATGATGCCATCGTCCTTTAGAATCTTGATTCCATCCCTTAAGCAAATCCTGGGGGTAGCGCCCCTAGCCTACCATAATCGGATTCAGTACATTATGGATGATTTTATGAGGCGGTATCACTTCCTTGACTATGTCACCTCTGTACAGGCTTATGGCAACGTTAAGATTGTAGAAATCGACATCCTCATCGATGAAGACTTCCCCGCACAAACGGTAACGGCCTTCGATCAGATTCGCAATGAAATTGATGATGCTATCGGAGGGCATGCCAATGAAAAATGGGTTACCATTACCTTTACGGCTACTCGTAAGTGGATGGCCCGAGACTACACCTTAGACGAAGAGGAGCCGGTAGATGAGCCATAAATAGTTAGTAGCAGATTGCTAATTGCATATAGATATAAAAAAGGATGCTAAGGCATCCTTTTTTGTTGTCTTCTAGCCAAGTAAGGCCCCTGTCGAGCGGTAGATCGACAGGGGCCTTACTTGTTAATTACTAGTTAAATTTTCTTTTGTCTACTTGTAGACCCGAGGAACCCGTTCTGAGAAACCGCAGAAGATTTCGTAAGGGATGGTGTTAGCTAAGGCCGCAATTTCTAGGGCTGTAATGGATTCGTGTCCCTGTTGGCCTAGGAGGACTACAGGATCTCCTACAGCTACCTCTACGTCTTGTGGCACCATGACCATAAATTGGTCCATGCAGACCCGGCCCACTACCGGGCAGCGAACGCCCTTGATGAGTACAGCTCCACGGTTGGAGAGGGACCGGGGGTAGCCATCGGCGTAGCCCATAGGGATAGTGGCTACTGTGGTTGGCCCTGTGGTTACATAGGTAGACCCATAACCAATCCCTTGGCCCTTTTCCAAATGTTGCACGTGCACTACCTCTGAGTGAAGGGAGAGGACCGGCTTGAGGCCTAGGCGGTTAGGTACATCCATGGATGGCATGATGCCATATTGGATGATACCAGGGCGGGCATCTGTATAGAGGGAGTCCTTGATGGCCAAGAGACCGGCGGAATTGGCAAAGGAGAACCGGTAGTCTCGGTCAGGACGAAAGGCTTTAACCGCCTCGACCATGGCTCCAAAGCTAGCCGCTTGGTCATGGGCATGGCTTTGATCGGCCGCATCAGCATTGGCCATGTGGGAGAAGAATCCGTCTACCTCAAGGTTTGAATAGGCTTCTATCTCTTCTATAAAGGCACAGGCATCCTTGGGCTGAATGCCAATCCGGTGCATGCCTGTATCGACGGCGATACAGACTGGTATGGTCATGCCATGGCGCTTGGCACACTCGTTGAGACCGTCAAAGTCAGTCGAGTCATCGACTGCGGGGATGGTGTTGGTGTCAGCAATGAGTTCGAAGGATTGAGGCCGAGTCAGGCCTAAGAGGTAGATGGGTACCATGATGCCTGCATTGCGGAGGGGTTGGGCTTCTTCTGGAATGGCTACTGCTAGGGATTCATAGCCTTCTTCTACGGCAATTCGCCCCATGATGACAGAGCCATGACCATAGCCATTAGCCTTGATGACCGCCGTAGAGGTGGACCACTCAGGTAGGGCATCTTTTATTTTTCTTAAATTTTCTCGGATAAGTTGTGTATCAATTTCTAAATAGGTTGGTCTCATGACCAGGCCTCCTAAAGCTAACTAAGGATTTGCTTCTCATAGCAATTCTGTATAGATTATACTCCTTTTAGGAGGGGAAATTAAGAATTTATTTAGGTAAATCCTAATAGGGTCTATCTTTATCTAGACTCAGCATAAGATATCTTTTGCGTACAAAGCCCCTCTAGTGTTATAGGCCTATAAATAAGAGTCATAGAGTAATTATGCAGAAATATGTGTATAAAGCTTTAATCATTAGGCCTAGATAGTTATAATAACCTAGTAATAAGTTATATATTGTGTGTAGTAAGGAGTTTCGTTATGAAAAACTTTAATTGGAAACTCTGGGCACCGCTCATTGTAGCTATCGTCGTATGGCTTATCGGTGCACCAGCAGGCTTATCCGCCGGCGCATGGATCTATGTTTCCATTTTTGCTGGTCTCGTGGTCGGCTTGATTCTCGAACCATTGCCTTCAGCCTTTATCGGCTTGATTGCCATTACTGTGGCGGTCCTCTTCCGTGTAGGACCTACGCCAGATAAGGTGACCGGTATGGTTACTTCCGCTAATGCTATTAGCTGGGGCTTGTCCGGTTTTAACAACGCCATCGTATGGTTAATCTTCGCTGCATTTATGATTGGTATCGGTTACAAGAACTCTGGTTTGGGCCAACGGATTGCCCTTTTCTTGGTAAAAAAGTTAGGCAAATCTTCTTTGGGCTTGGGCTATGCCATCGCTATTACCGATTTGATTTTGGCACCATTTATCCCATCCAACGCAGCTCGTTCTGGTGGTACTATCTATCCAATTGTTGCTAGCATCGGTCCTATGTTTGATTCCTATCCCGATAAGAATCCTCGCAAGATTGGTTCCTACCTCAACTGGGTATCACTAGCAGTAACCTGTGTATCTTCCTCTATCTTCCTTACAGGTCAAGCGCCAAACCCATTGGCTGTAGAGTTGGCTGCTAAGTCTGGGGTAGCAACGGTAGACTGGACTTCTTGGTTCTTAGCTTTCTTGCCAGTCGGTATCATCCTCTTCTTCATTACCCCAATTTTGGCTTATATCTTCTGCAAACCAGAAGTTAAGGGCTCTCCTGAAATCGCAGAATGGGCTAAGGAAGAATACGCTAAGTTGGGTGCTATGACTGGTAAAGAAATCGCCATGGCCCTTATTTCAGTAGGTGCACTTGTCCTCTGGATTGGGTCTTCCTTCTTCGGGGTCAACCCAACAACCACTGCCTTGATCGTTATCATCGCTATGGTTTTAGCTAAGGTTATCGCTTGGGCCGACTTCCTTGCTAACAAACCAGCTTGGAACGTATTGACTTGGTTCGGTACCTTGGTGCCAATGGCAGCAGGCCTTAAGAATGTAGGCTTCCTTGATTGGTTGGCTAAATCGGCTGGTGGTTCCTTGCTTTCCCTGGACCCAATGTATGCCGTATTTGGTCTTATGATCGCCTTTGCTGTTCTCCGGTATTTCTTTGCATCTGGTACGGCTTATGTAACTGCTATGACAGGTCTTTTCGCAACCCTGCTCCTGCAAGTACCTGGTATCGATGCTTCCCAAGCTATGCTCTACTTATTGCTCCCAATGGGGATTATGGGTATCTTGACACCATACGGTACAGGTCATAGCCCAATTTGGTTCGCCTCTGGCTTTACTAAATCTGCTGAATTCTGGAAACTGGGCTTCATCTTCGGCGTCATCTACATGGCTATCTTCATCGTAGTCGGTGTGCCTTGGATTAAATTTGTATTCCCATTGATTCACTAATATGCTCCTGGACTTGTGAAAGGTTTCTCAGACTTCGTGTGATACAAAAGCTCCCTCATCTAGGATGAGGGAGCTTTTTAATACCTATTAAAAAAGCACCCCTAAGGGTGCTGTTCTTTTGTATGGAGCGGGCGAAGGGAATCGAACCCTCCTCTCAAGCTTGGGAAGCTCGCATTCTACCAATGAACTACGCCCGCGTATGGAGATATTATATCATAGGTTTAGGGCTTTGCCTAGGTGTATAATAGGGGTGTTCTTATCTGTATTGATCCTAATTAACCTTAGAGGATATGTGTATGCCTATTCGAAGTTTAACGGGCACGGCCATGCTTTTGGCGATAGCCCTAGTTGTCCAATCCTTACGCTTGATTATTCCCATACCGCCACAAGTCTCCCTCTTTGTCATTGGATCCCTCGTATCCACCTGCATCATTGTAGCAACCTGGCGGTTTGGCCTTAAAAGCGGTCTTGCTATCGCTTGGGTGACACCGGTAGTGGCTTATCTGCAAGGTATTATGTTGCCTATTCTACCAGCCATCTTAGTGGTAGGGCTAGGGTCTTCACTCTATGCCTGCTGGGCCCGCTTTTGGCAGGGCAGGTCTATGATACTCATGGTTCTTTGTGCTGTACTTTCGCGGCTCGTGGTCCTCTACGGAGGCTTTAGTTGGCTCCTGTCGACCATTAATATACCCGGTCCAAAGGCCAGTCTTCTCTTATTTTCTATGGGATGGCCACAATTGGTGACAGGGACTGCCGGGATTGTACTGGCGTCTATCCTCATGCGTCGTATGAGGGGTTAGTCTAGTAGATAGGTCCTTATGAGGGCTTTATAGGGAATTGTCATAACCAGTAAATCATAGGTTAAAACTATGGACTGGTTTATAAAATTTATATGGCGAAGGAGGGGGCAGAGAAGCCTCCTCCTTTTATTTATGGCTCTAATGAGATAAAATAATTAAATAGAATAAGAGAACTAGGAATTAAATCCCTGGAATAATTGGGGAATTGAGGAGGATCTATGAAATTCAATACACGTTGTATCCATGCTTTGGGTCCTACAGATGAAACAGGGGCGGTAACACCACCTATCCATATGTCCTCTACCTTTTCCCACCCAGGTTTAGGCCAAACTACTGGCTTTCAATACACTCGTGAATCCAATCCTACCCGAGATCACTTGGAAACCCTCATAAGCGCTCTTGAAGAAGGGGTGGATGCCTTGGCCATGTCCTCTGGTATGGCGGCTATTGATGCGGTTATGCGCCTCTTCAAACCAGGTGACCATCTCATCATAGGGGATGATTTGTATGGAGGATCTATTCGCCTCTTTAACTCCCTCTACAAGGATTGGGGCATCGACTTCACCCCTGTAGGGACTTCAGACCTTGAGGCGGTAAAAGCCGCTTTCACGGACAGAACAAAGGCCATTCTCATCGAAACTCCCACCAATCCTATGATGGAGGTAACTGACCTTAGGGCTATTTCTCAATTGGCCCATCAACAGGGAGCCCTTGTAGTGGTAGATAATACCTTCTTGTCCTCTTACTTCCAACGGCCTTTGTCCCTAGGCTGTGACATTGTTGTTCATTCTGGCACTAAGTTCCTAGCTGGTCATAACGATGTAGTCTGTGGTTTTGTCATTTCTAAGGATCAAGAAATTGCAGAAAAACTCCGCTTTATCTTTAAATCTGTAGGAGCTTGCTTGTCTCCTATGGACTCTTGGCTGGTTATGAGGGGGATTAAGACACTTCCTGTACGGATGGAGCGGATTGCTAAGAACGCGCAAGCCCTAGCTGAATGGTTCCAAGGGCAAGACAAGGTGACTAAGGTCCTTTATCCAGGCCTACCAGACCACCCTGGTTATGCTATTACTAAGGCGCAATGCGATGGCTTTGGGGGTATGATTTCCATAGAAGTGGATTCGGAAGAGACCGCTAAGCACCTCTTGGAAGATGTGAAGATTGTAACCTTTGCTGAATCCTTAGGTGGTACAGAGACACTCATCACCTATCCCATCACCCAAACCCATGCGGCCGTACCGGCTGAGGAAGCAGAACGTAAGGGGATTAACCGCCGTTTGCTCCGCATTTCTGTAGGGATCGAAGATGTGGAAGATCTCATCGCTGATTTTGAGCAAGCCTTGCATAAATAAGTTTGGATAGACCATGAGAACATGGTCTATCCTTGTATATAGCAGATTTAGATGGGGTGCTGACTCGCTAGTAACCCCATTCGCTGAGGAAGGATAAAGGAGTTACTATGGGCCACTATAATTTTGACCAGGTCATAGACCGTCATCATACCAAGTCTTTAAAGGTGGACTTTGCCCTCCGCCGTGGGCGACCTCAAGATGTACAACCATTCTGGGTGGCGGATATGGACTTTCCTGTAGCCGACCCTATTAAAGAGGCCCTCCACAAGGTAGTAGACCACGGTATTTGGGGCTATACGGAAACCGAAGAAGAATACATAGGCGCTATAGTTGCTTGGATGACTAAACACTATGGCTGGACCCCTAAGGAAGAGTGGTTGATTAAAACCCCTGGGGTTGTCTTTGCCTTAGCTATGACAGTACAAGCTTTCACCAAGCCTGGGGATGGGGTTCTCATCATGCAACCCGTTTACTATCCCTTCTCCGAAGTGATTGAGGATAATGGCCGCTATATCGTCAACGTGCCCATGATTCGCGGTCAAGAGGCCTATGCTATCGATTTTGATGCCATTGAGCGACGTTTATCCAAAGGAGATATTAAGCTCTTCCTCCTCTGTAGCCCTGCTAACCCCGTAGGCCGGGTATGGACGGTGGATGAGTTGACCCGCTTAGGTGACATTTGCAACCGTTACGGAGTTTTAGTAGTGGCTGATGAAATTCATGCAGATTTCGTCTGGCCTGGTCACCAACATCATACCTATCCAAGCCTAGGACCTGCCTATGCAGATAATTGTATCCTCTGTACAGCTCCATCTAAGACCTTTAATATTGCAGGTCTACAGATATCGAACATCTTTATTCCTAATGATGAGATTCGCCAGCAATTCAAGGCAGCTGTAACGGCTGCTGGCTATAGCCAGGCCAATAGCTTCGGCATCTTTGCCTGCCAAGCTGCCTATGAGCATGGGGAGGAGTGGCTAAAAGAGGTTAAGGCCTATATTTGGGAGAATATTCTCTTTACTAAGGCCTACTTAGAAGAACATTTGCCACAGCTCAAGATGTACATGCCACAAGGGACTTACTTGGTTTGGATCGATTGCTCTGCCCTGCCTATGACCGCTAAAGAACGGGAGCAATGGCTCTGGCATGATGCTAAATTATGGTTGGATTCGGGGGCTATCTTTGGTGACGATGGGGTGGACTTTGAGCGGATTAATGTAGCCTGCCCTCAGTCTGTATTAAAAGCGGGCCTAGACAGTCTACGGGATGCGGTCAATCGTTTGAAATAGGAGGGATGATATGCCTATTACGGTTGTAAAAGACCTGCCAGCGGTTCATAAGTTGGCAGAGGAAAATATCTTTGTTATGGACTCAGTTCGGGCGGAGACTCAGGCTATTCGGCCTTTGGAAATCCTCTTAGTCAACCTCATGCCCACCAAGGAGGTAACGGAAACCCAAATTCTTCGGGCCCTTTCCAATACGCCCCTTCAATTGAATATGACCCTCCTTCATACGGCCTCCCATAAGGCCACCAATACAGATGAGGAATACCTGCATACCTTTTACCGGACCTTTGACCAGGTGAAGGACAAGTTTTTCGATGGCATGATTATCACCGGCGCTCCTGTGGAACTCATGCCCTTTGAAAGCGTAGACTACTGGGATGAACTGGTGGAAATTATGGATTGGTCAGAAGACCATGTCTTCTCGACCCTCTACCTCTGCTGGGGGGCGCAGGCTGGCCTCTACCACCACTTTGGTATCGATAAGCAAGTTATGGATCACAAGCTCTTTGGCGTCTATGAGCATGAAATTTATAATATGCAACCGAATTTATTGCGGGGATTTGATGAGGTCTTTTGGATGCCTCATTCTCGTCATACCACTAACTCTTTAGCTGAGGTTAAGGCCAATCGGAATTTGGAAATTCTTGCTGGTTCTGAGGAAACGGGGGCAGCCATTGTCCGTTCTAAGGACAACAAGCATATCTTCGTCTTTGGTCATGCGGAATATGATCGGGATACCCTTAAACGGGAGTATGACCGAGATCGGTCTAGAGGCCTTGATATAGCAGTGCCAGATAACTACTATCCGGACGACAATCCATCCAATACGCCTATCGTTCGTTGGCGGTCCGTATCCACCTTGCTGTATACCAACTGGCTTAACTACTATGTGTACCAAGAAACACCGTATATTATCGAGCAAATTCAGAAGATGAAGTTCGAGCGGGATAAGAACCAAGGAGCTTATATTTAAGAAGGGAGAGGATCTTATGCCTGACCTTACTATTTACTCCTGTATTGAAATAAGTGGTCGTCGACAAGGCTACATAACTACCTATGTCACCCTTGATCATCGTGGTGGGGATGGACAGTCCCTGTCTAATCCCTCCCTAGAGGACCTGGCTAGAGCTATCGAGAAGGAGGGCCACCGACGGGTCACTCTGGCGGTAGATGAAAGTATATGGGGCGGGTTTGACCTGATGGCTTTGGTGGACCTCCTTAACCGCAGGTCCGCTTTGGATATGGGGGAAGATAGCCAAAAGCCAGAGACTAATGCAGAGGTTTCTACCTATGAATTTAACTTGCTCTTATTAGGGCTTGTAGATTATAGGTTAGAGCGGATTAATTGCTTTACTACCCTATCTCTTGAACCTGGTTCCTTTGACTTAGACTTATTAGGGCCAACCATGGAAACCTTAGGAGATGAGGATGCCCTAGCCTTTACTGTGACTAGTGATGCTGATTTAGAGGTTATCAGTGGGGTCCTTAAGAACCATCGGCCCATGTGTCCCGTTTTTTGTGTTCTAGGGAAGGACTGGTCGGGCAGCTTAGATGTCATTAAATGCCTAGATGATAATGGCCTAGAAGACCTTTGCTTACAGGTTCCCATCTCTTGTTAAGAGCGCTCGCAAATAGAATATACCTATAAGGGCAGGTTCTGGTACCTGTCCTTATTTTTTTCTTCTTTATAGCTTAAAGCTATGGTGAACCATAGAAAGTGGGTGATTGACCAGTTAAAAACCTAGTGATATAGTATGGATAACAAATCAAGTGTGAAAGATCACGAATTCGACAGTCCCATAGAAAGGAATTATATCTCATGAGCAAACAGTATAAATTCGAAACCCTTCAATTGCATGCTGGTCATACGGTGGATCCAACGGGGTCCCGGGCCGTGCCTATTTACCAAACAACTTCTTTTGTCTTTAAGGATGCAGAACAAGCGGCTGCTCGTTTTGCCTTGCAAGAACCAGGCGGGATTTATTCCCGTTTGGGCAATCCAACCAATGATGTTCTGGAAGCCCGTGTAGCTCAATTGGAAGGCGGCGCAGGCGCTGTTTCCGTAGGGTCTGGTTCTGCTGCAGTAAATTATGCTATTACTAATGTAGCAGACGCTGGTGACAACATTGTAGCAGCGTCTACCTTATATGGTGGTACTTACAATCTCTTCACAGCTACCTTGCCACGCTTTGGTATTACAACTAAGTTCGTAAATCCAGATCACTTGGAAGAATTTGAAGCGGCTATCGATGATAAGACCAAGGCAATTTATATTGAGGTTATCGGTAACCCTGGTATCAACTTGGTAGATGTTGAGGCCGTAGCTGATATTGCCCATAAGCATGGCATTATCCTTATCGTAGATAATACCTTCGCCTCTCCATACCTCTTCCGCCCATTTGAACATGGTGCTGACGTTGTTGTTCATTCTGCTACAAAGTATTTGGGTGGTCATGGCACAACTATTGCTGGCGTAGTTGTTGAATCCGGTAAATTTGACTATAAGGCTTCCGGTAGATATCCTCATTTCACAGAAGGGGATGAGCATTATAACGGTCTTGTATATGCAGATTTGCCAATTCCTTTCACAGTTAAGGTGCGGGCTCAACTCTTGCGTGATACAGGGGCTACTTTAACACCTCTCGCCGCATGGCAAATCCTTCAAGGCATTGAAACCTTGTCCTTGCGGGTTGAACGTCACGTAGAAAATGCTCGTAAAATCACGGAATTCTTGTCCAAACACCCTAAGGTAGCATGGGTTAACTATCCAGAATTGCCAGGCAATAAATACAATGACTTGGCTAAGAAATACTTCCCTAAAGGGGTGGGGGCAGTCTTTACCTTTGGCATTAAAGGCGGTAAAGAAGCAGGTGTTAAATTCGTAGATGCTTTGGAAATTTTCTCCAATTTGGCTAACGTAGCAGATGCTAAGTCCCTCGTTATCCATCCTGCATCTACAACCCATGCGCAATTGGATGAAGAAGCTCAAAAAGCAGCAGGTGTAACCCCTGATATGATCCGTCTCTCCGTGGGCCTTGAAAATATCGATGACCTTATCGATGATTTGAGCCAAGCCTTGGATAAAGCATAAAAAATAGCCTCCTCAATACAATTTAATACAACCTAAACAATAGAAGTCCCCGCTAACTCTTGTGAATAGCGGGGACTTTTTGGTGTTTGTGTAAGATGTAAAAAAGACCCAAGAAGACTTAGGATGGCTTCTTGGGTCTTTTTTTATGATTCTTATGATTCTTATGGTTCTTAGGTCTTAGGTCTTAGGTCTGAAGACCTTTGGCTTCATAGGGAAATGAGAAGCTTTTTAATGAAGTTCCTTGAGAAGTTCTAGGAGGTAGGCATAGATTCGGTCAACAGAAGGAATATGAACCTTTTCTTGTGGTGTGTGGGCCCCTGTAATAGTTGGGCCGAAGGAAATCATTTGTGTGTCTGGTAAAATCCCTTTGAGGAGGCCACATTCTAGACCTGCATGGACGGCAGTTACCTCTGGTTCTGTGCCGGTGAAGGTCTTGTAGAGGGCGATAGCCTGTTGTTCAAGGTCAGAGCCCGCTTCGTATTCCCAAGCAGGATAGGAGCCTGAACGGGTAGTCTTGATGCCCAAGAGGCGGCCCAAGGTTAAGAACTTATCTTCCATAAATTCTAGACTGGTCTTGTTAGAGGACCGGAGGGAAACCAAGATGTGGAGGGCATGCTTTTCTTCCTTCACGATAGCGATGTTATCAGAGGTTTCCACTAGATTAGGGAAGGCCTTAGCCATGGAGTGAACACCATGAGGGGCTAGGATGAGGAAGGATAGGAGGGCATCTACCGTGTCTTCGATGAATACGTAGGTAGGAAGAGTAGCTGGGCTAGTATGGATAGTTAGGTCAGGGTCTTGTGGGGTGAATTCTTCCCGCAAAGCCTTTTGGTAATAGTTAATCAGGTTATCAATGGCTTGGCTGTCTTCATCCTTGATGACGATAGTGGCTTGGCACTTGCGTGGAATGGCATTATGCTTGGTGCCACCAGCGAAGTCTACTACTTGTAGGGCATATTGCTTGCGCAGTTGGGTGAGTAGGCGAGCCATGATAACATTGGCATTAGCTCTTTGTTTGTAAATTTCCATGCCTGAGTGGCCACCTAGTAGGCCTTCTACGGTAATGGTAATAGCTTTGTCGAAACGTTGACAACGACGCTCTTTGAGGGCTGGAATTTCAAAGTCAATGTGAGAACCACCAGCACAGGACACGATGAATTCGCCTTCTACTTCCGTATCGATATTGATAAGATAGTGGCCAGAAACATCGCCGGCTTTTAGGTTGATAGCACCATCCATACCCACTTCTTCATTGGTGGTAAAGAGGGCCGTCATAGGGCCATGGGCTACTTGGTCGGAATCTAGAATGGCTAAGGCCATGGCTACACCTATGCCGTTATCGGCGCCCAAGGTGGTTTCATTAGCATGCATCCATTCGCCATCTACAATGCATTCAATAGGGTCCGTGAGGAAGTCGTGCTTTGCATCATGAGATTTTTCTCCTACCATGTCGATGTGACCTTGGAGGATGACGGATGGTTTGGCTTCGTAGCCAGGGCTCGCTGGTTTTTGGATGATGACATTCCAAGCCTCATCTTGCTTAACAGCCAAGTTACGTTTTTTTGCGAAGTCGGCAATCCAGTTGGATACCGCTTCTTCATGACCGGAAGTGCGTGGAATTTGATTCATGGCCTTGAAGAATTCAAAGACCTTGTCTGCCTTGATTTGATTCATACTTTCACCTCATTAAATGAACGATTCTACCTATATTGTAACGCAAATAGAAAATTTCTTATATAATAGAGGTATTGAAATTGATAAGGAGACAAGCATGAATGAATATATAGTATTAATTGGGACGGGTGGCACCATTGCCGGCCAAGGATCTTCTGAGACGGATCTTACGGGCTATACCCCAGGTCTTCTGAGCTTGGAAGATATCTTAGCAGATGTACCTCAAGCGCAGGAGTATGGGCCCTTTCTCTATGAGCAATTTTCCAACATAGAAAGTTCTGATATTAGGGAGAATGACTGGGTAGCCTTGGCACAGCTGGTCCAAGCCTATGTGGACAGGGAGGATGTGGCAGGTCTCGTCATTACCCACGGAACGGATTCCATGGAGGAAACAGCTTATTTTCTTAACTTGGTTATCGATACGGATAAACCCATTGTGCTCACAGGATCCATGCGTCCTGCTGGCGCCTTGTCCGCTGACGGCCCTTTACATCTTTTGCAAGCTCTTCAATTAGCCCGGACGGAACGGGCTTGGGGGCAAGGGGTCTTGGTAGCCCTCAATGGGTATATCGATGGGGCCCGGGACGTGACTAAGCAAAACACAACAGATGTTGCCACCTTTGGAAACCCTACCTTTGGTCATTTGGGAATTATCCAAGATGGGCAAGCCCATCTCTACTATGCGCCAACCCGAATGCATACAGAATTTTCCAATTTTAAGGTGAGTAATCTAGTTCGTTATGCGGCTAGCCACGAGCCCACATCACCAACTAATTCCCTGCCATCGGTAGCCATCTTGACGTGCTATGCAGGTATTGAAGGGAGCCTTGTGGATGCGGTTTTGGCGACTCAGCCAGACGGTCTTATCCTAGTGGGCCTAGGGCATGGCACAATTCCAAAGCAGGTCATAGAAAAGACATCTAATTTGGATATTCCTGTGGTACGGGCCTCCCGGACGGGCTCTGGTCTGGTATCGGCCCTAGAAAGCGACAAGGAACGAGGCTACTTGGTTAGCGATACCCTACAACCACAAAAGGCTCGTATCCTCCTTATGCTCTGCCTGGCTAAGGGCTATGATAGAGATCAAATTCGACAAGCATTCAAAGATTATTAAGCGATACTTTTAAAACAGCTTGTTTATACGTGCTTAGATAACTGTAAAGTAGTTAGAAAATTATTGATAGGAGAATGATTTATGGGGTTTTTTGACGCCTTACAGGCTTCCGTTTGGAAGGGGCAGTTTTGGGCTGACAAAGTTAATGAATGGCTCATAGGGCATTTGGCGGATATTGTCTTAGCCGTACTCATGTTCATTGTGGGTTGGTTTATCCTCAAGTTTATCAGATCTTCCTTGTCCAAATTCTTGGTGAGGAGAAAGTATCAAACGACGGCTACTAATTTTATCTTAAAGTCCGTTCATATTTTTCTCCTGGTCTCTCTGATTATGCTCTGCTTGGAACAGGCGGGGTTACCAACCTCTAACTTCATTGCCGCCTTTGGAGCCTTCGGCATCGCAGTTGGTTTAGCTTTGCAAAACAACATGTCCAACTTTGCTTCTGGCGTTTTGATCCTCCTCATGCAGCCACTGCAGGTGGGGGACTGGGTGAGGATTAACGATAAGGAGGGAAGCGTACAGCGGATTGACTTCATGTACACGGAGATCCTAACTGCTGATCGGCGGACGGTCTTTATCCCAAACTCCTTAGTGACATCTCAGGCTGTGGTTAATTTTTCCCATGACGATACTCGTCTGATTGAATTATATTTTGATATCGGCTATAACAATAATCATCATAAGGCTATTGAGGTACTGAAGGATGTCTTTAAAAAAGAAAAGTTCATCATCAATCCAGAGAGAACGGAAATTGGCATTTCTGAATTTGCGGAAAATTCAGTCCGTATCAAGGCTTTACCTATGGTGAGGTGGTCTAATTTTGGGCCCGCTAAGTATTCCATTCTCTCCCATGTAAAAGATGCCTTTGATGCGAATGGTATTGATATTCCATATCCACAACGGGTTGTTTATGTAAAGAAGGAGGATGCTCATGGCCCTAACTCATAAAATGATCCTGTGGGCTATCTTGGGCCTTGCGACCTTGGGGGTTAGTCCGGCATGGGCGGCTACTATTGATGGGGAAAGAGATGCAGACCCTATTGTGGTGGTGAAGGAAGCCGGTAAGGCTTCTGATCAAATCCCTGTGGAGGCTATCTTTGCCGGTCTTCCTAAGGCACCTAGCTTGATGCCTGACTTGCGGGAGCCCCCCCTGCAAGTAGAAAAAGTAATCGATACCCGGCCTAAGCCGCAAGCCCCTACGACCATTGCCGGCGCAGCCTGCCTCATCAATGGTGATACTAATGAAATCTATTTTGAAAAGAATGGCACCCAGTGGATGCATCCGGCCTCTACTACCAAGGTGGTAACCCTTCTAACGGCCCTTCGCCTTCAAGGAAGTCGCCTTGATGAATTGGCCTCTATCTCCCCCTATGCAGCCTCTATGGAGCCTTCTATCTTGGGCGTCCATCCTGGCGATCAAATTACCAAGCAAGCCAACTTAGAGGGAATGATGGTGGTCTCTGGCAATGATGCGGCCGTGGTAGTTGCAGAAAATACATCTGGATCTGTAGCTGCTTTTGCCCAAGAAATGAATAAAACGGCCCTTATGGCGGGGGCTACTAGCTCTAACTTTCTCAACCCTAACGGTTTAACCCAAATGGGTCATCATTCCACGGCACGGGATTTGGCTAAAATAGCTGCTTATGGCATGCGGATTCCTATGTTCCGTGACTTTGTAGGGGACGATTACTACGAAGTACCTTGGCAAAATCGGCCTCATGAAACAGAGCGAACCACCAATCTCTTTATTCGCAACAAGTACCCTGGGGCTAATGGCCTTAAGACAGGGTATACGGAAGCAGCTGGCGATTGTTTAATCGCCTCCGCTACCCGGGATGGACATACTATGATTGTGGTCCTCCTCAATGATGATGACCGATGGGAAGATGCCCCTAAATTCTTGGATTATGGCTTTGCTATGGCGAGGAATACTGATGGAAACTAAAGAATATTCATTTTTTGCCTTCCTTCATCGCATGAAATACATCGAGCGATGGGGGCTTATGCGCAATACAGAAACTGAAAATATACAGGAACACAGCCTTGAAGTTGCTATGATAGCCCATAATTTGGCTACTATGCGCAATACTTACTTTGGGGGCTCTATAGATCCTAATGAGGTCGCTGTCATGGCCATGTTCCATGAGGTTTCAGAAATCTTTACGGGTGATATGCCAACGCCCATTAAGTACTTTACCCCCAGCCTTCGGTCCCTCTATGGAGAGGTGGAAGGACTGGCTCAGGAAAAAATGCTGGCCACCTTACCAGAAGAGCTCCGCCAGGCCTACCGTCCCTTTATTACGGAAGCGGAAACATCCGAACTGTGGCCCTTGGTGAAAGCGGCGGATACTATGTCTGCCTATATGAAAGCCCTCTATGAAGTCCATGCTGGGAATGAAGAATTTAGAGTAGCCCGTGATTCCATACGGGTTAAGTTGGAAACCCTTCATATGCCGGAAGTGGATAAATTCTTGGAGAACTATGTGCCTGCCTTGACCAAGTCCCTAGACCAGCTTAATTATTACGACATAAAAAATAAGTGATCCCTAGGTCCAGTTCATATTAGAGAAGGCCTTGCCAGGATTAGTAAGGCTTCTTAAGTACTAAAAGGGGCTGTAACAAAACAGCCCCTTACACTAGAAAAGCTATTAGTTGATTTTATATGATCAACTAATAGCTTTTTTCTATATTTCTAAGAAAAAAGGACCCCGAAGGGCCCTCTTCATTGGTATAATTAAATTATGAACCAAAAACATACCAATGAATCTAATTATACTAAACTAGTAATGCCTCGCCAACTAGTTTTACCATTGGATTATGGCATTTTGATAAAAGAAACAGCGCCTGTGCGGTTACTCGATGCTGTATTGGAGGAATTAGACTATAAAGAGTTACAGCGTTTGTATTCTCCTAAAGGGAGAAAATCTAAAGTTCCACCGCATATTCTGTTTAAAATTTTTGTCTATGCTATATCCAACGGTGTGTATTCTACACGTATGATACAACAACAATGCGAAGAAAATATTAATTATATGTGGCTTCTTCAAGGCTATTCAGCTCCTAGTCATATGACTTTCCAACGATTTTTTGCACGTTGTACACTAGATATATTAATGAATCTGTTTTCACAGTTAATGGAAGCTATTGGAAGACGTGATACCTTGACATTCAATGAAGTCTTTATTGATGGAACTAAATTAGAGGTTAATGCCAACAAGTACACCTTTGTCTGGCGAAAAGCAGTGCAAAAAAGACTAGATACATTACCACCTAAATTAGCTATATTAAAGCAAGACATTTGGAATGAATTAGGGCTAGATACCCATTGTATGAATGATGGATGTATATATACTTTCTTAGCCAAAGAAATTGAAGTACAACATATGGAATTAGTACAAGGAAAAGGTAAGCATAAAACACCATTACAACGGTTGTATAAGATGTTATACTTGTTGGCCATGGGATTCAATTTAGCAAAGTTACATAACAGAATACAAGCAGGACGAGTTAATACAACATTATTTACTGCAAAACAAACTGCTTAGACTAAGAAATTTTTAAATAGGCCTAAAGGCCTATTTAAGTGCGCCTAAAAACAAGAAACACCAAGAAAACATAAGATTTTACAAATCTAAATGTCTTGGTGTTTCTTATATTTTAAAGGGACTGCAACTAGAATGCGGTAAAACCGCATTCTGTTACAGCCCCTTTATATTCTATTTGCTATAAATGCGATAAGGTATATCACTTATATAAGTTATCATTAAAAATTAATTGTTTAAATTGTAGAACTGTCTCATAAGGATTCTCTGCATGAGCAATAGCAGATATAACAGCTACACCGCAGGCACCTGCTTGTAATACGGCTCTTGTGTTATCTAAAGTGATACCGCCAATGCCAACACATGGTAGACGTAAGCCTTCAACCTGTAACTCAGCAACACACTCAGGTCCGCATGGCTCTTGTGCATCGGGCTTACTATGGGTTGCGTACATAGGACCTACACCTACACAATCAGCATATACTACATCCGTCTTATGGAGTTCATCTACAGAATGAATAGATATACCTACTACCTTATGCCCCACTAGATTACGCACAACTTCTAAGCACATATCACCTTGCCCTACATGAACACCATCTGCATTAACGGCAACTGCTAACTCTACATCATCATTAATCATATAGAGCACATTATACTTGGCACAGATGTGTTTCAACTGTTGTGCAAGCTCTAACTTCTGTTGACCTTCTAATGTGCCATCCCCCTTTTCTCTAAATTGAAAGCATGTTATCCCACCACGACAAGACTCTTCTACGATTTCCAGTAACCGTTTTTGATTCAGCATCGTATCTTGTGTACCGCAAATAAAATATACTTGTAATTGATCTGGAACAACTATTGGTCGTATGTGATTCTCAGATACAAGTACAGCATCATCTAGTGCATACAAAGCATCCATAAAGGTTACACTAAAACTGCCTGGTTTGGTTCCACTTACCTCAACAGCACGTTCACCAGCTAAACCATAATACGACAATGCATAAGCAAGAAATTCGCTAATAGACATTCTATCTTTATATGGATAATAAGTGCTAAAAAAGGCTGCCAATACAGCCCCTAATAAACAGCCCGTACCCGTTACAGCAGTCATAATCGAATGACCATGAGGCACAGCAAATACACGAGTGCCATCGGAAACATAGTCTTCTTCACCTGTTGCGACTACAGGACAGTTGATGAGACGCGCCAAGCGATATGCAATAACTGCACTGTCCTCTACTTGTGCTCCATCAACGCCTTTACCTAAAGAAGAGCTATCAACCTTATTATCAGGACTTAGAGCATCATAAATAGCTTTGATTTCGCTTTGATTGCCACGTAATAATGAGATATTATCAGTCTTGATCAAGTCCAAAACCACAGATAAACGATAAGCCCCCGCATGACAACCCACTGGATCTAAAACGATAGGAACCTCATACTTCTTTGCCAGTACTATGGCCTCTTTGTAGTAAACGACCTCATCTGGTGTAAGAGTTCCAATATTGATGAGTAGCGCCGACGCATGGATGATAAGATTTTTTAAATCTTCACTGCACTCACTCATTACAGGTGAGGCACCGATAGCTAGTAAGCCGTTAGCCGTAAAGGAGCGTACCACATCATTAGTAATACAAATAACGAGTGGATTTCTCTGCCGCAAGTTTTCTAATATATTCAATTCATGTCTAGTTTGCCCCTTCATATAAAGATTTTCATAGGTCATATCACGCTCTCCTCTAATCATTTTTCAAAAGTTCATCCAAGATTTTAGGCCCATTAGCTAACAAACCATAGGCCATGTGATTAACAGGGCCACAACCATGGCCTAACGCTGGATTGTGCTTAATAGCAAGAGCAATATAATCCTTCGCAATACCAATGGCATCCATGACGTCTCGCCCTTTAGCGAGTTCCGCCGTAATAACTGCGGAAAACGTACAGCCCGTACCATGAGTATGCACTGTATCATATTTAGGACTCGTCCACGTACGAACATTACCATCTTTAGTGAAAGCATAATCCGTTGCATCTTCACCGATGTGCCCGCCTTTAATGATTACCACTTGAGGTCCTAAGTCTTGTAAGATACGATTGGCCGCAGTTGTGATATCGTTTTCACAAGTGATAGACATATCGGCTAAAACCTCTGCCTCACTGCGATTTGGAGTGATAACCGTTGCGGTAGGAATCAGTTTAGATTTTAATAAATATACCGCCTCATCCGGTACGAGTCTGTCACCGCTAGTAGCAATCATAACGGGATCCATTACGTACGGAATTTCCTTACTCACATAAGGATAGATGAGATCCATCATCTCAGGGAGAGCAATCATCCCTGTCTTAACAGATTGCGGTGTAATATCTGAATACACATCATATAACTGTTTTTCTATACTCTCTAAGGATAGATGCTCTACGTGATGTACTCCCGTTGTATTTTGAGCCACTACCGAAGTAACTACAGCCATGCCATATACATGACGACTTTGGAAAGACTTCAAATCAGCCATAATACCAGCACCACCACTTGGATCAGTACCAGCAATTGTTAATGCAGTATGTAATTTCATTGTGCCTCCTTGCATTACAGATTAAATCAGTATAAATACTACTATTCAAAAATAAAAATGAGACCACCTCAAATGGAATGGTCTCGTAATAGTGTAATATTATGTTTCACTCCACTTTCCTACGCCAGCATTATCTGGATCAGGTCTAGGGTTTTGAATGATCAATCTCAGCGAAAGCACCCCTAGTGGCAATATATTTTTATCATTTAATTATAGTATTATTATACAAAATATGCAAGAAAACATTTGACCATTCACAATTGAACTCGTATAATAAAACCCATAACGGGGTGCTCACAAGAGTGGGCTGAGAGTAAGCTATTGCTTTAACCCATAACCTGATTTGGATAATGCCAACGTAGGGAACATAGAGGATTAATAGCCGAGTTCCTGTGACTCGGCTTTTTTCTATGACTTCCTGGCAAGGAGGACGTATGAAAGACACACACATCACACAACCACAATTTGCTATGATATGGTTCGGTGCTGCATTATCAATTGCAGAAATTATGACTGGTACTTATCTAGCTCCATTAGGCCTTACACAAGGTTTGTATGCTATCATCCTAGGTCATATTGTAGGTGGCATACTATTATTTGGGGCTGGACTCATTGGCGGACGGTTACGCCAAGGTAGTATGAACACAACAGCTTTTAGCTTTGGCTCATGGGGCGCCAAAGGTTTTGCCATCTTAAACATCTTACAATTATTAGGTTGGACTGGCATTATGATATATGATTCTATGTTAGCTCTCCAAGAACTAATTCCTTTTGATCCTCATATTTGGGCTATTGCAATTGGTTGTCTTGTTATTTTATGGCTTTTTATCGGACTTCATAATACTGGTTATATACACGGTATTGTATCTACTTTACTGCTTATTCTCACTATATATATGGGATATCACATCATATCCGATTGGCCATCTCATACATTATCTATTAGCAGTAATTCCATGAGCTTTATAGCAGCTTTTGAATTATCTATTGCCATGCCATTATCCTGGTTACCATTAATCAGCGACTATACACGAGAAAGTCAAAAACCATTATCAGCTTCCCTCATCAGTGCTGGTGTATATACAATCACTAGTATTGCTATGTATGCATTAGGTCTTAGCACCGCTTTATTTGGTGGTGGAGACTCGATTATTGCCATTTTAATGAATGCAGGTCTTGGCATTACAGGACTTATTGTAATTATATTTTCCACTGTAACTACTGCATTTATGGACACCTACTCAGCAGGTGTTTCCAGTACTGCCATCTGTCGTGCACTTTCTACCAAAGGTGTAGCCATTGTTATTACGATTATCGGAACCATTGCAGCTTTAGTATATCCTATGGATGACATTACAGATTTTCTTTATCTTATCGGCTCTGTATTTACCCCTATGATTGGCATATTATTAGCTGACTTTTTTATCAATCAACAAGCGACACAAACTACAATTGCACATATCATTCGCGCTATTATTTGGCTGATTTCAGTTGGTGTATACCATTATATGTTACATACTGAAAGCTTTATTGGCGCCACTATACCAGCCTTTATTGTTGCATTTATAGCAACTATACTTGTTGGTCGTTTACAAGCACATAAACAACAATAATACAGATACTATCATTACAATATAAATAAAGGGGCTGTAACAAAACAGCCCCTTAAACTAAAAAGGGCCCGAAGGCCCCTTTTGGTTGGTATAATTAGATTATGAACAAAAACCATACCAATGAATTTAATTATACCAAACTAGTAATGCCTCGCCAACTAGTTTTACCATTGGATTATGGCATTTTGATAAAGGAAACAGCGCCTGTGCGGTTACTCGATGCTGTATTGGAGGAATTAGACTATAAAGAGTTACAGCATTTGTATTCTCCTAAAGGGAGAAAATTTAAAGTTCCACCGCATATTCTGTTTAAAATTTTTGTCTATGCTATGTCCAACGGCGTGTATTCTACACGTATGATACAACAACAATGCGAAGAAAATATTAATTATATGTGGCTTCTTCAAGGCTATTCAGCGCCCAGTCATATGACATTCCAACGATTTTTTGCACGTTGTACACTAGATATATTAATGAATCTATTTTCACAGTTAATGGAAGCTATTGGAAGACGTGATACCTTAACATTCAATGAAGTCTTTATTGATGGTACTAAACTAGAGGCTAATGCCAACAAGTACACCTTTGTCTGGCGAAAAGCAGTACAAAAAAACTAGATACATTACCCTCTAAATTAGCTATATTAAAGCAAGAAATCTGGAAAGAATTAGGGCTAGATACCCATTGTATGAATGATGAATGTATATATACTTTCTTAGCCAAAGAAATTGAAGTACAACATATGGAATTAGTACAAGGAAAAGGTAAGCATAAAACACCATTACAACGGTTGTTTGAGCGAGCTGAAGCTCTATATGACAAGCGCAAAGAATACGAACAGCAATTGTATATTATGGGGGAACGCAACAGTTATTCTAAAACAGATCATGATGCCACGTTTATGCGTATGAAGGAAGACCATATGCGTAATGGACAGCTTAAACCTGCCTACAATGTACAATTAGCTGTTCATTCTGAATATATTATGGGGGTTGGGGTATTCTCTAAGCCCAACGATACGAATACCTTAATTCCATTTGTACAGCAATTAGAACAGATCCATAGTCGCCACTTCACATATGTGGTAGCTGATGCTGGTTATGATAGCCATGAGGACTTAACTTGGTTAAAGAACAACCAGTACCTATCTTGTATAAAGCCTCAATATTACGAAAGAGCGAAAACTAGGACTTGGGCCAAGGATATTAGTAAAGCTCGTAATATGGAATATATACCTGACGAAGATGCATTTACATGTGCAAAAGGACGTAAATTAAAATATGTCTTCACACGTAAGGCGAAAAACAAAACAGGATTTGTATCTGAGCGAAAGGTATATATTTGTGAGTCTTGTAACCGATGCGGATTCAAGAAGGAATGCCAACGGTATGTAAAACCAACGACAGTAAATCCCGTAAAACGAATTGAAACTACGCCTGCGTATGATATTGTATTGGCAGAAAACCAAGATAGACTACTCAGTGATACAGGCATTCAATTACGAATTAACCGCTCCATTCAAGTTGAAGGCGTATTTGGTGTATTAAAGCAAGACCTTGGGTTTAGACGATTTTTACACCGTGGTAGTGGAAACGTACATAAGATGTTATACTTGTTGGCCATGGGATTCAATTTAGCAAAGTTACATAACAGAATACAAGCAGGACGAGTTAATACAACATTATTTACTGCAAAACAAACTGCTTAAACCAAGAAATTTTTAAATAGGCCTAGAGGCCTATTTAAGTGCGCCTAAAAACAAGAAACACCAAGAAAACATAGGGTTTAACGAACCTAATTTTCTTGGTGTTTCTTATATTTTAAAGGGGCTACAAGCTTAACCGGAGTGGTCCGACCATAAGGAGTTATAGACTAGTATTACTGGGAATCCCCCTCTCCCTCTTGGAGGGGTACCCTTTCTTTTTGCTTATCCATTCTATTCTTGTAGCTTCCGTCAACATAGGTTTGGTTGCGGAGAAGAATTTTTTTCCCTCGCCAGGAAAAGGCCCGGTCCTCATAGGTGGCCTTGAAGATTCGATTGGTCATAGATTCAAGGGGCGCCGGATCTAAATAGGGTTCAATGGTCTGAAATTCAGAAATCGGTGTATCCGCTAGACATCGATTGTGGGGACAGACCTCTTGGCAACGGTCACAACCAAAGAGCAAGGGCGATTTACTTATAATTTGAATTTCTTTCTCTGTTAGGTCTCCCTTCTTTTGAGTCAGATAGGATTTGCAGGTTTTGTAATCAAATGTGTCCCGACCTATGGATTGGCCTAGACAAGCCTTTATACAAGCATCACATCCTAAACAGGAGGAAGAATCGGGTTGGTCTGGCTCGATGGCGAGAGAGGTCATAATGGTGCCGATGACTACATAAGAACCCCAGGTGGGATTAATGAGGCAGTTGTTTCTTCCATAGAAGCCTAAACCGGCTAGGTAGGCTATGTAGCGGTCTGATAGGGGGGAGGTATCGCAGTGCATTTCATATTCTGCGTCAGGATAAGTCTCTTTGAGTTTGTCGATAAAACGTCTCAAATAGTCCGCCATGACTAGGTGATAGTCCTTGGCCCAGGTGTATCTTGATAGGTTACAAAGGCCTTCGTATGCTTTATAATAAGGAAGAAGACATACAATGGCTGACTGTGGATGTATGAGGTTTGTCGCGTGGAGGCGGTCCTCTATACGGGCTGCGGTAAATGGACAGGGATCTTCTTCATAGAGAAAGTCTCGCGCCTCGGCAGGCAAAGGCCATGGGGCTATACCCACAGCAGGGATATTCAGTTCCTTAGCGTATCGGTGAATTAGCTCTTTTATCATGTTTGTATTATACCATCGAGAGGTTCTAGATGTTACTCTTTAATAATTTGTTGCGCCCTACAAGCTTGGAGGAGGCCTATCAAATGGCTATCAAACACAAGTTTGCCCCTCTATTGGCAGGGACCTGCTGGACTCGCTTAGGCCGGCGCATTCATCCTTTTGTCATAGACTTATCAGCCTTAGGACTCGATTATATACGCCAGGAAGATAGCGAAATTGTCATTGGCGCTATGGCTACCCAGGCAGCTGTTGAGAGGAATCCTGATTTACAAGCCCTTTGTGGCGGTGTTTTGCCAAAAGCTGTTCATGAGATCCTAGGCGTCCAATTCCGTAATATGGCTACCATGGGTGGGTCTGTAGCAGCGAAGTTCGGTTTTTCTGACATCATTCCAACCCTCTTGGCCTTGCATGCGGATGTTATTTTAGTTCAGGGTGGTCGCATGACTCTGGAAGAGTACGTAAACAACTATAAAGCGCGAGATATTTTGGTGGAAATTCGCATTCCCCATCAAGAGGTGCCCATTGCTATAGAAGCTCTACGGATTTCTCGTGGTGACTTCCCCCTCTTGACCGGAGCGGTAGCCCGTCATGGACACAACTATGAAGTCTATATCGGAACTCGTCCAGGGCCAGCTGTTTTGGCAACTAAGGCTTCGGCCCTTCTGACTCAAGAAGGAGCTGAAGCTGCTAAGAAGGCAGGGGACTTAGTGGCAGAAGAGTTAATCTTTCAAAGCAATTCCCATGCATCCGGTCAGTACCGGGCCAGCATGGCTAGCAATATGGTTCAGCGATTAGTGAAGGAGGTAGCCCAATGGAAGTGACTTTGACCATCAATGGTCAGAAGACCATCGTAAATGCACCAGAAGATCAGATGCTCTTAGAGACTCTGCGCAAGTTGGGCTATTTCTCTGTACGCTGCGGTTGTGATACCACTAACTGTGGTCTCTGTACAGTCTGGGTGGATGGTGAAATTATCTTATCCTGTGCATATCCTACCTTCCGGGCTTCAGGGCATGAGATTACGACGCTAGAAGGTTTGCGGGAAGAGGCAGACCTCTTGGCGGACTGCTTAGCCTCCGAGGGGGCTGACCAATGCGGCTTCTGCACAACGGGCATGATGATGTCTGCTATCGCCCTTAAACGGACTAATCCCCAAGCCTCTGATGAAGAAATTCGCGAATACTTGATTGGTAACCTCTGTCGTTGTACAGGCTACCAGTCTCAATTGCGGGGGGTCCGCAAATTTTTACAAGGAGGTAAGGCATGAAGCACGTTGGCCAATCCTACAATAAGGTAGATTCCAAGGCGATACTGTCTGGTAAGCCCGCTTATACAGCGGATTTTCTCCCTCCTAATGCCCTTATTATAAAGGTATTACGCAGCCCTCACGCAATGGCAGAAATCTTAGATGTCGATACATCTGCAGCCCTTAAGGTGCCAGGGGTGGAAGCGGTATTTACTTATAAGGATGTACCTAAAACTCGCTTTACCTTGGCGGGCCAATCCTATCCGGAACCGTCCCAATATGATGCTCTTATCTTGGATAAGTGGGTTCGTTATGTAGGTGATGAAGTGGCCTTGGTGGTGGCTAAGGATGAAAAAACAGCCTTGCGTGCCATGCCTCTTATCAAGGTAACTTATGATGTGAAGGAACCGGTTCTAGATTTACGCACTGCCATGGACCACCCGACAGTAGTCCATCCAGAACCAGAGGAAGAAGTAGTCTTTAATGTTCCCTTTAAGCATGACTTAAAGCGTAATATTGCCGTCTCCTATGATAAGACTGTGGGTGATATAGAAGGGTCTCTAGCTAAGTGTAAATACACGGTAGAAGGAGAGTATTTTGACCAAGCTACCGTTCAGTCTGCTATGGAGTCTTTCCGGTCCTTCTGTTATATTGACCATTTAGACCGTTTGGTGATTACCTCATCAACTCAGATCGTATTTCATGTGCGCCGCCATATAGCCCGGGCCTTAGGCATCCCATCCTCCAAAATCAGGGTTATCAAACCTCGTATCGGTGGTGGCTTTGGGTCCAAGCAAACCGCATGTACAGAGCTTATGAATGCCTTTGTTACATGGAAATTAGGTAAGCCATCAGCCATTATATATGATCGGCATGAAGCCAATGGATGCTCTACAACTCGCCATGCGCGCTTGTGGAATATCCGCCTTGGTGCTGATGAAGAGGGCTATATTCGCGTTATCGATATGAATGGCCTGACTGATGCAGGGGCTCATGCGACCCATGCCTTTACGACAACAACTGCAGGGGAACATAAGTCAGTACCGCTCTATAATAAAAATTGGGCTGTTCGCTATGGGTCTGATTGCCTCTATACTAATCATTCCCCAGGTGGCGCCTTCCGTGGCTATGGGGCTACGGAGGCCTTGTGGCCACTTGAGTGCGCCGTATCCCGCTTGGCTCATAAAATGGGCTGGGATGAAATGGAATTGCGGGATAAAAACCTCATCCAAACTGGTGAGCATTCTTTGGTCTTCGAAGAAGAGGAACGGATGAATGCAGGGACTTATAAGGAGTCTCTAGCTAGGGTTAGGGCTATGTCCGATTGGGATAATCGTCCCAAATCGTGGGACATCGATGGCCGTTGGCGCGGTGGCCTTGGCGTAGCCTTGGCCCTACAAGGGTCTGGCGTTGCTAACGTAGATGTGGCATCGGTGGAAATCCGCCTCGGTGATGATGGTTGCTATACCCTCTATACAGGGTCTTCTGATATGGGGATGGGAGCTAATACCGTGCTCAGTCAAATAGCCTGTGAAGTCTTAGGCTGTCCTTTTGAAGATATGAATATCTATGAATCAGATACGGATGTAGTACCCTTTGACCCAGGTTCTTACGCTTCTTCTACAACCTATGTGACGGGGACGGCAGCCAAACTGGCAGCAGAGGACCTTCGCAAGAAGATTATTGCTGCTTTTGCTAGCTTCTTTGGGGTCAAGGAGGACCAAGTGGTTTTCGATGGCCTTGTGGGTTCTACTCTAGATGGTACACAAAGCATGACCATTAAGGAAATGGCGCCTAAACTAGTCCTCGGTACTAGCTGTCATCAATTGTCCGGTTTTGCCACTTGGGGGTCCGATATATCGCCGTCTCCTTTTATGGCTACCGTAGCCGAGGTAAAGGTAGATACGCAAACAGGGCGTGTTGTGCCAGTTAGAACATACAATGTAGTGGACTGTGGCAAGGTTATCAACCCGAAACTGGCAACGGTACAGGTTGAAGGGGGCGTTACCCAGGCTATCGGCATGGCTCTCTATGAAGATGTTCGCTATGGTAAAACAGGCGTTTTAGAGACCAATAATTTTATGACCTATAAAGTCCCTACCCGTCAGGATAATGGGGAAATTTTCACGGAATTTGTGGAGTCTTATGAACCATCCGGTGCCTTTGGTGTTAAATCCATAGGGGAAATTGTCATTAACACAGCCAGTCCCGCTATTCATAATGCCATCTTAAATGCGGTTGGTGCGGATGTAAGAACCCTGCCGATGACACCAGAGAAGGTGTATATGGCAATGGATGATCAATATAAAAAGTGAGGTGTTAAAAGCTAGACAATCATTCTTGTCTAGCTTTTGCCCTATATGAGGTAAGACCTATGACACAGGTAACAAGCTATTGGCAAAATTTAGTTAAGCCAGGGGTAACAGCTTTGGTTGGTGCAGGTGGAAAAACGACCATCTTAACCAAGCTCGTAGAATATGGCCTCTTTAAGGGTCAAGCTACCATGGTAACTACCACAACTAAACTCTATGGGACGCAGGTAGAACAATGGAACCCTTACTATGGAACTGATTTTGAAGGGGGTCAAGCCTATGCTAAAGACCGCCTTCATGCTGGCAAGGCAGCTGCTTGGTTCTCAGCCCTAGATGGTGGTAAGGCTCAGGCCCTGTCGACAGATACCATCAACCATATAGCAACCCTCAATCCAGGCTGGCAAATTTTAGTAGAAGCGGATGGGGCTAAGGAAAAATGGCTTAAAGCGCCTAAAAAACAAGAACCAGTCATTCCTAAATGCACTAGCCGTACCATTGGGGTCATCAACTTAGCTATGTTAGGTCAAGCTTTAGACCATGACCATGTGCACAATCTAGAAGAAGTTTTAGCTATTTTAGGTCAAGAAGAAGGGGCTCTTATGACACCAGCTCTTATGGCCAAGTTAATCCTTCATCCTCATGGCCTCTTCCAGTACTCCGCTGGGGAAAAGGTCCTCTTCTGCACAGGTTATGACGTAGCTGACTCGGCCTCAGTCCATGACCTTGTTAGTCTTTTAGGGGACTCCTTCATAGAATCCATCATCTTAGCAGAAGGGTATAAGGTATCGTGCCAGATTAAGAAGGTCATCCAATGTCGCTAGGACTCGTGCTTCTCATGGCGGGGACTTCTTCGCGTATGGGGTGTGATAAAAGAATGTTGCCCTGGCAAGGTTCTAGCTTAGGAAATTTCGTCCTAGACCTTTGGCAGGCGGCCTTACCTAAAGGGCATAAGATTCTTGTTTTGCCGGAGGAGAACCCATTAGCAGCCTATGCCCTTGCTTTGGGCTATAAGGTGGTTTATAATCATCAGCCACAAGAGGGCCAGGCATCCTCTATCTGCTTGGGGCTAGCTAGTCTCCTAGAGGAGCGCGTTGCAGATTTAGAGGGCATAATCTTTTCTGTGGGTGACCAACCGCTCCTAGATGTGGATACTATACGATGCCTTATAGGGGCTTTTAAAGAGGCCTATGTAAAGGATGATAAAGTTATTCTTAGACCCTCCTATGAACCAGGCGGACAGGGAGGAAATCCCGTTATATTTTCTGCTCAGTGGGCAAGAGATTTAGCCAGTTTAAGGGGAGATCAAGGGGGGCGAACCCTCCTCGAAGGTGTTGGTAAAAACCATCTAGTCTCTGTAAGCATTCCCGCCTATCATGGCTGGTCTCGTGGTTTTGATGTAGATACGCCAGAGGCGTATGAAAAGGTATATAGGACATGGGGACAAGAAAACCATTAGTCTTGGTGCGTGGCGGTGGTGACATCGCATCGGGCACCATTTATCGATTAAAAAGGGCTGGCTATCCACTCATGGTTAGTGAAATTGCCATTCCTACCATGATTCGTCGTTCCGTTTGTTATGGCAATGCGGTTCATACGGGCCAAATGGATTTAGAACATAGACAGGCCTATTATGTGTCCCTTAAGGAGGCCTTAGCCATGGCCTACACAAAGGATGTTCCCGTTGTGACAGCGGACTACGAAAAAATTTTGAAAGACTTTACCCCTCATATCGTGGTGGATGCTATCTTGGCCAAGCGTAATCTAGGGACTAATTCCGATGATGCAGACTTAGTGATTGGCTTGGGACCAGGCTTTTCCGCAGGTCACGATGTGGATGTGGTCATCGAAACCATGCGGGGTCATAGCTTAGGGCGCTGCATTTATGAAGGTCCGGCCTTAGCTAATACGGGTGTTCCAGGCAATGTAGGAGGCTATACGCATGAGCGGGTTATGCATGCCCCTTGTGCCGGCCTCTTTAAGGCAATCTGCCGCATCGGCGATCGTGTTGAAGCTGGCCAAACCGTAGGCTATGTAGATGATCAGCCCATTAAAGCTAACATTGATGGCATCTTGCGGGGAATTTTGACATCCGGTCTCATGGTGACAGAGGGTTTTAAATTAGCCGATGTGGATGCGCGTTGCCAAGAATTCCATTGCTATACCATATCCGATAAGGCCTTGGCTATAGCGGGCGGTGTGATGGAAGCTATATCTGCCTGGGAAGTGGAGAACTGGAAAGGCTGTTAAGGTAGGAGATACGTATGACCATTTATGATGTAATGAAAGAGGTGCTCAGTCAAGCACAGTCAGCTCTTATAGTAACCGCGGTATCAGGGCCTAGTCTGGGGGCGAAGACCCTTTACCGAGAAGACGGTCAGATACTCTATGGGCCAGCCATCGAAGGCTTTGATCCCAATGGTGCTAAGGTTAACCAATTATTGACTCTAGGTGAAACAGAATACTTTGTAGAGGCCGTGGAAAAAGACCCATCCGTTCTCGTTTTAGGGGCTGGCCATGTGAGTCGGGCTATCACGGACCTCTTGCTCTTTATTGGCTGTAAGGTGACGGTCTTAGACGATCGTCCTGAATACTTGGTGCCAGAATTCTTTGATGATCGAGTCAACCGCGTATGTCTGCCTATGGATCAGTTCAAAGACAAGCTCCCCCTCCACGAATATAATGGTTTTATCATCGTTACTAGGGCTCATGAGTACGATAATATCTGCCTTTCTCAATTGCGTGACCAATTGCCAACCTACATGGGGGTTATGGGGAGCCAAAAGCGAATCCACTTTGCCTTTGAAGTGTTAGAGGCAGAGGGGTGGACACCGGAGGAATTGGCTCAAGTCTACGCTCCTATTGGCCTAGCTATCGGAGCTCAAACGCCAGAGGAAATCGCTCTTTCAATCGTAGCCGAATATTTAGCGGTAACACGAGGTAAGAAGGGTGGTCATTTAGCTGCTAACCGTAAGGAGAGAAATCAAACTAATGAACCGAGAATTTGTTGAGTACTTACAGGCCCGCCCTGATGAAACATTGGCAGTTGCTACTATTTTACAGACTCGTGGGTCTACACCTCGCAAGGCGGGCGTATCTATGGTAGTCTATCCCGATGGATCTATTTATGGGACTATTGGTGGAGGCCGAGCGGAAAATGAAATTCGCTTATCCGCTGTAGAGGCCCTTAAAGGGGGACTAGCTAATCGCCGCATAACCGTCCGCCTAGATGATGATGTGGCGGTTAAGGAAGGTATGGTGTGTGGTGGCATCATGGATGTGTGGATTGAAACACATCGTGCTTAGATTGTTTTACACCCTAATCTGAATGGGGTAAAATAAATAATTATAGTTTTATGATACCCTCTGTACTTACTGGAGATACGTGATGATATTCAACATACAAGCCCTAGTACAGACCTTCCGTTGGCAGGATATTGTGGATATCCTCATCGTTTGGATCTTGCTCTACTATGTATATAAACAATTGAAGGATACGCGGGCCGTTAACTTGGTTAAGGGCCTTATTGTGCTGGCTATTATTAACTTTCTTAGCCATACCTTTAACTTTTATACGGTCAACTGGATCTTACAACAGGCCATGACCGTCCTCTTGTTCGCTTTGCCGGTGGTATTTCAACCGGAATTGCGAAGGGCCTTAGATAAGTTAGGGCAAACTCGCCTCCTACAAAAGTCTCAAAATGTAGATGATGAACTTATGGACCGGGTCATCAATGAAATTATGGCTGCTGCTAAGCACATGTCTCGGCAGAAAATTGGGGCTCTTATTGTCTTCGAACGGATGAGTCCCCTACAAGATATTATTGATACGGGCGTAAAAATCGATGCCCAAGTATCAACTCAGTTGATTCGTAATATTTTCATTCCCAATACACCGCTTCATGATGGGGCCATGATTATTCGCAATGGTCGTATTATGGCAGCTTCTTGTCTTTTGCCGCTGTCGGAAAATAGGAACGTCAGCCAAGAGTTGGGTACCCGTCACCGGGCGGCTATCGGCATGACGGAACAAACTGATGCGGTTATCCTGGTTGTGTCTGAAGAAACAGGGGCCATCTCTTATACCTATGGTGGCCATATTTACCGCAATATTCCACAAGATCAATTGAAGGAAACCTTGCGGTCCTTCATGGCTAGACCACGACAAAATATTACCTCTATCTTTAAGTGGGGAGGGAATAAATAATGGCTTGGATGCACATTATACGAAAAAATAAAATGGCTAAGATTTTAGCCCTCCTCGGTGCTGTTCTCATGTGGTTCTTCGTAGTACGGGAACAAAATCCTATGACTGAAGTATCCTACACTATTGCCGTGCAACAGCAAAACCTCAACCCCCAATATGTAGTAGAAGGGGTGCCTAAGCAGGTCCGTATTACTCTACGGGGACCAAGGGATACGATGGTTACCTTGCGGCCTGAGTTCCTCAAGGCCAGCCTAGACCTGTCGGGTGTTACCCCAGGGTCTAACAATGTGAAAGTCACCTTTACCCCTCCTGCAGGAGTGACCGTGGTAGATATGAAACCAGATGATATTACGGTTGTGGTGGACGAGTACTTTGAAAAAGATATGCCTGTAGAAATCAACCCTAAAGGTAAATTGCCAAGTGATGTGGCTCTCAAGTCTCTCAAAATTGTCCCTAACCAAGTGAAGGTGTCCGGACCTAAGGCTTTGGTGGATTCCGTAGCCCATGTCTTCCTCAAGGTAGACCTGGATAATCAGGCTAAAAACTTTACCGCCCAAGGTAAGTTGGTAGCTGTGGATAACCAAGGACAAGTGGTAGATGTAACTCTAACACCAGGGCAAGCACAAGCTCAATATGAGTTGGACCGTATTCGTACGGAAAAGGCCATCTCATTAAATGCTACTACAAAGGGCAGTCCAGCCCCAGGCTATGTCATTCGATCCATTACGGTAAAGCCGACACAAGTAACCGTGACGGGCAAGGAAGAGGCCCTCAAGGATCTCACGTCCCTATCCTTGGAACCAATTGATGTATCCGGTGCCTCCTCCAATGTGGAAGGGGCCTATAACCTAGATGTACCAGATGGGATTACTACGGAAACCCATACGGTTAATGTATCTGTTGAAATTGTTAAGCAATAGGAGCTCATTTTGATTCGGATAATAAATTTGCGGGTCGCCGTTACTAAAGAGGCGACACTTCAGCAAATTGTGGAAAAACGCTATCCAGCCCTCCGGGGTCATATAGAAAAAATCCACCTAGTTCGCCGGGCTGTGGATGCCCGCAAGAAACCGGATATCGTCTTTGTGTATACCCTCCTCTTAGAAGTGGCCAATGAGAAGGCTATCTTAACTAAGTACAAGAAGGATAGTAACCTGTCTCACATTCAACCAGAAGCGCCAGAAGCCATCGTACATGGTCAGCAAGAACTAGACCATAGGCCGGTGGTTATGGGCTTTGGACCGGCGGGTCTCATGGCGGCCTATTACCTAGCTCGAGAGGGCTATAAGCCCTTGGTTCTTGAGCGGGGCCAAGATGTAGATCAACGGGCTTTAGATGTGGAAGGGTTTTGGAAGACGGGTTCTTTTAAGGCTGAATCTAACGTACAGTTTGGGGAAGGCGGTGCTGGCACCTTTTCAGATGGTAAGTTGACCACCCGGGTGACCCACCCTCGGCTCCACGAAATTTCTTCGTATTTTGTGAAGCATGGAGCGCCGGAAGAAATCCTTTATAAGCATAAGCCTCATGTAGGTACGGATATTTTGCGCGATATGGTTAAGTCCATGCGTCAGCAAATCATAGAGTGGGGCGGGGAGGTCCGCTTTGGTGCTAAAGTGACGGACTTTGTGGTAGAAGATGGTCAGCTTAGGGGCGTTGAAGTAAATGGTTCTGAGACAATAGCTTGTTCCCTTGTCCTTGCGGGGATCGGTCATTCTGCACGTGATACCTATGAGATGATGCATAAACGCCGGGTTCAAATGGAGGCTAAGCCCTTTGCCATTGGCGTTCGTATAGAACATGATCAAGGTTTGATCAATCATGCCCAGTACGGAATGGAAGCTAATGACTTGGGTCTGGGCGCGGCTGATTATACCCTCAAATTCCACCATAAGGAAAGCGGTCGAGCGGCCTATAGCTTTTGCATGTGTCCAGGGGGCCAGGTAGTGGCATCCGCTTCGGAAGAGGGCGGCGTTGTAACCAATGGCATGTCGCTCTATGCCCGTGATTCTGGTCTCGCTAATTCGGCTATCGTGGTTAGCGTAGTGCCAGATGATTTCGGCCATGGACCCCTTGATGGTGTGGCTTTTCAACGGGAGTGGGAGCGTAAGGCCTTTGTTCTTGGCGGTAAGAACTATGGAGCTCCCATTCAAACCGTAGGTGATTTCCTGGGACGAACCCATAATACGGCGCAAGTTTTAGAAAAGGCCGCCTCTAATCATTTTGGTAGGGCCTATTCCTATGGACCCGCAGTGGTGCCTTGTGACCTTCACAACTGCTTGCCCGACTTTGTGGCTAAGGTTTTGGAGGAAGCTATTCCTTATTGGGGGCGGCGTATTGCTGGATTTGATGGCGATCAAGTTTGCATGACCGGCGTAGAAACCCGGACATCGGCCCCTCTTCGCATAGGGCGGGATGCAGGGCGTATGTCACCTAGTCTGCGAGGGCTCTATCCGATTGGCGAGGGGGCTGGCTATGCAGGTGGTATTATGTCTGCGGCCCTAGATGGAGCAGAAACGGCTATTATGATGATGGCTAACTATAAGTCTTATACTGATTAACTATATCTCTTTATATAGGCCCCTTGGGGCTAGGAGGACTATTACATGGCTAGATTGTTTGGTACTGATGGCGTTCGTGGCGTGGTCAATGATTTCTTGACACCAGAGTTGGCCTACCATATGGGTCGGGCTGCGGCTACTTATTTTGGCAGACAAAAGGACCACCCATCCTTCCTAATCGGTCGCGATACGCGGATCTCCGGCGGTATGCTTGAAGCGTCCTTGGCGTCTGGCATCTGTGCAGCGGGAGGCAATGTCATCTTGGCTGGCGTTATCCCTACACCAGGTGTGGCTTACTTGGTCCGTCACTTTGGGGTCGATGCAGGCGTCGTTATTTCCGCCTCCCATAATCCATATCCTGATAACGGGATCAAGTTCTTTGATGGCCAAGGCTTCAAGCTCCCTGATGCGGTAGAGGATGAAATTGAAGGCTATGTGCACGACTCTGCCAATAATAACTTGGAACGCCCTACAGGTGCTGGCTTGGGAACCATTGAATACAATGGCAACATGGCTCACTACTATGCAGAGTTTTTGGAAAAAACGGTAGATAACCGCTTCGAAGGTATCACTATCGTCTATGATGGGGCTAATGGCGCCGCTTCTGCGGTCGGTCCAGAAGTATTAAAAGCCTTGGGCGCTCATGTAATCCCTATTCATATTGATCCAAATGGAACTAACATCAACGATAACTGTGGGTCTACCCATTTGAAATCTCTTCAAGAAGCAGTTGTTAAGTACAAAGCGGATTTAGGTATCGCCAATGATGGTGATGCGGATCGTTGTCTCTTGGTGGATGAAGAGGGCCAAGTCTTGGATGGTGACCAAATTATGCTCCTCTGCGGCCTCAAGTTGAAAGAGGAAGGTAAGTTGGCCAAGAATACCATCGTGGGTACGGTTATGTCCAACATTGGCTTCCATAAGGCGGCTCATGAGTTGGGGATGGAAACCGTATCTACTGCTGTCGGTGACCGCTACGTCTTGGAACGCATGCGGGCTGATGGCTATGTTATCGGCGGAGAACAATCGGGCCATGTTATCTTCTTGGAACATAACTCCACTGGTGATGGTCTTTTGACGGCCATTCAAGTGGTATCCCTCATGAAAAAGAAGGGTCAATCCCTATCTCAATTGGCTAAGATTATGACCAAGTATCCACAAGTATTGGTTAATGTTCGGGTAGCTACAAAGACTGGTTGGGATGACAATGGTCTTATTCGGGCAGCGATAGCTTCTGCTGAGGTTGAGTTGGGCGAGGATGGCCGTATGTTGGTACGGGCCTCTGGGACCGAACCCCTCATCCGGGTTATGGCGGAAGGGCCTGATATGGAACAATTAGAACAAATTTGCCAAGAGGTGGCTGAAGTAGTTGGCCATGAACAAGGCTTAGCTAAGTAGGTTCGCCTTACTTGGTTGCTATCGGGTAAAGCAAGCCCTCCCCCTAAGTGGAGGGTCTTTGCTTTACCCGTCTTTACTTTCAGAGGATAGAACAGGTATAATATAGATTAGTCAAATTTGACTGAGTGACTGCAATTTAAATTCCTTAGGGAATAGCGCAAGAGCCTCTTAGGAGGTCGACGAGGAGAAGGGTTGTCGAACTATCAGCGGATGCCCTTCCGGCTGTCCAGGTCGTCATAAGAAGTACAAAGATTTCTGGTAACAGAAAGGACAAAGATTTCTTAGTGGATAGAGAGGTCCTCTGTGGGCCATCTCTACAGTCATTATCATGAATGTGTTTTCTCATGACAATGGAGGAAAAATGTATGTGCGGTATCGTAGGTTATATCGGTTTTAATGAGGCGTCCGACTTCTTGTTGGACGGCATGTCTAAGTTGGAATATCGCGGTTATGACTCCGCTGGTATTGCTATTTTAGGACCAGAGGGTGCCATTAAGGTACAGAAGAAGGTTGGCCGCCTGGCTAATTTAGCAGCTATTGTAAAAGAAGATCCAAATTCAGGCCATATAGGGATTGGTCATACTCGCTGGGCAACCCATGGTAGACCATCTGATATGAACGCCCATCCACACTGCTCTGAAGATATGAAGTTCGCCGTTGTTCACAATGGTATTATTGAAAACTTCATGCCTTTGAAAGAAGAGCTAATTGCTAAGGGCTATCACTTCAAATCGGAAACGGATACAGAAGTTGTAGCTCATCTTATGTCTGATATGTATGATGGTGACTTTGAAGGTACTGTACGCCGCATGTTAGACCGCATCCAAGGGGCTTATGCCTTGGAAATTATGTGTGCTGATGCACCGGATAAAATCATCTGCACCAAGAAGGAAAATCCTTTGGTTATCGGTCTTGGTAAAGGCGAAAACTTCGTCGCTTCCGACATTCCTGCTATTATCAATTACACCCGGGATACCTATATCCTTGCAGACAATGAGGTAGCGATTGTCACCGCTGACAGCGTTACCATTACAGATCGGGCTGGTAATTCTATCGATAAGGATGTATTCCATGTTACCTGGAATGCAGAAGCAGCGGAAAAGGGCGGTTATGAGCACTTCATGCTCAAGGAAATCCACGATCAACCTAAGGCTGTTCGCGATACTTTCGGTACCCATATTGCAGAAAATGAAAAATCTGTGGTCTTTGATGAGTTGAACTGGACTCCTGACATGGTGGCTGGCTTCAATAAAATTCTCATCGTCGCTTGTGGTACGGCCTACCATGCAGGCTTGGTAACAAAGAACTATATTGAACAATTGGCTCGCATCCCTGTGAGTGTGGAAATTGCTTCTGAATATCGTTACTCCAATCCTTTGACTGATGAAAAGACCTTGTGTATTGTCATCTCTCAATCCGGGGAAACCTCTGACACTTTGGCAGCCCTTAAGGAAGCTAAACGCTTGGGTGCTAAGTCCTTGGCCATCACCAACGTGGTGGATTCTTCCATTGCCCGTGAAGCTGATCATGTAGTGTATACTTGGGCGGGTCCAGAGATTTCCGTAGCCTCCACTAAGGCTTACACAACTCAATTGGTGGCAGGTCTTCTCTTTGCTATGTACTTGGGCCAATTGAATGGTAAGATGGATCTTGACCTGGCTCATGAAATTTTGAACCAAGTTCATCAATTGCCAGAACTCATCCATACCATCTTTGAAGTGGATGAAGATATGAAGGCCTTTGCTAAAAACTATGGTTTCAAGGAAGATGCCTTCTTCTTGGGACGCTCTATCGACTATGCAGTAGCGCTTGAAGGGGCCTTGAAATTGAAGGAAATTTCCTACATTCACGCCGAAGCTTATGCTGCTGGGGAATTGAAACACGGTACCTTGGCTTTAATTGAAAAAGGGGTTCCTGTTATCGCCTTAGCTACCCAAGAGGATGTTTACGAAAAAATGATTTCCAACATTCGCGAGGTAAAGGCACGGGAGGCTTTGGTTATTGGCATTGCCCTAGAGGGTGATACAGAAATGGCTAAACACGTAGACCATACTATCTATATCCCACGGGCTAACAAGTTTGTAGCGCCAATTTTAGCTGTTGTTCCGCTTCAACTCTTAGCATACTATGCAGCCATCACACGAGGTGCTGATGTAGATAAACCTCGTAACCTTGCTAAATCTGTAACAGTAGAATAATTTAGGTGCACGGACCTTATGCCTCTAGTAGGTCTGAGGCCGTGCATTTTAATTTGTAGAGGAGGCCATCATGGCAGTTATATTTTCTGGTATCCAACCAAGTGGGGAACTGACTCTTGGGAATTACCTCGGCGCTTTGCGCAATTTCTTGACTTTTCAAGAGGAACACGAATGCTACTACTGCATCGTTAACCAACATGCTATCACGGTGCCACAAGACCCTAAGGAGCTGCACCATAATATCCGGTCTTTAGCAGCCCTTTATTTGGCAGTTGGCTTAGATCCTCAAAAGGCGACCCTCTTCGTTCAATCAGAAGTGCCTGAGCACCAACAATTGGGGTGGGTAATGCAATCTATTTCCTATGTAGGAGAATTGGAACGGATGACCCAATATAAGGATAAGTCCCAAAAGCAGGGAGAATCCATCCCAACTGCCCTCTTGACCTATCCGCCATTGATGGCTGCAGATATTCTTCTTTATGGGACCAACTGGGTGCCTGTAGGGGATGATCAAAAACAACATTTGGAATTGACCCGTAACCTAGCTCAACGCTTTAATGGTCGATTTGGGGAAACCTTTGTCATTCCAGATATCAAGATTGCTGCCGGTGGGGCCCGTATTATGAGTTTACAAGAGCCAACCAAGAAGATGTCCAAGTCTGATGACAACCAAAACGCGACCATCCGCCTCTTGGATGATCCTAAGACCATTGAGAAGAAATTAAAACGAGCTGTAACGGATTCTGACAACGAGGTCCGCTATGATAAGGAAAATAAACCAGGCATCTCTAATCTCATGGACATCCGCCGAGCTATTACAGGTGAGTCCTACGAAACTATTGAAGCCCTTTACCAAGGTAAGGGGTATGGTGCTTTTAAGGGCGATATTGCTCAATTAGTAGTAGATACATTGACTCCAATTCAAGAACGTTATAAGGAACTCATTACTAGTCCTGAATTGGATGCCATTTTGGATGCCGGTGCCGCTAAGGCTCATGCTAAAGCAGCTGCTATGTACGCTAAGGTGGAACAGGCTATGGGCCTTAATCGCAAATAATAGGTGAACTATGGACCAACATTTTAAGGATTGGATAGAAGAGTGTGGCGGTGGGCGGATTGAACATGTAATTCATAGCCAACCCCTGGTGGTTTGGGCTCTTCGCTTGCTCTTTGTAGCCTTGGGGGCTTGGGCCTTTTGGCACAGTCAACATGCTGATTCGGCTACGGAGCGGTCTATCGACTACTTGATTTTGGTCTTTGCCGTTTGGCGGGCTGCTCACCAGGGTAAGACTCAGGCTGTTCTTTGCGGTCGAGGGATGGTCTTTCGCCGTAAGCCCCTGAATTTACAGGAGGCCCTTAAGGCCCAAGTGGATACTGAGCTCCTCTATACTTTTGTAGAGTATCGCTATATCCTGGGCTTTACACCGGACTTTAAGTCCGTTACCCTTATGCCAGCTAATGGGACGGCGGATAATTTGGTGGTTATGGCCATCGATTTTGACTTCGTCACCTATGCCGATAAAATGAAAGTTTTGGAACGCATTTCGTCCAGTAAAGAAGGGACAGGTACTTAGACCTGTCCCTTTTTATATGGGATTTCAAATAGTTAAATTCTAAAAAAGTAAAATTTTTTACAAAAAATACTTTACAACTTTATCAGACTAAAGTATTATAAGACCATAGCAATTGCAAAAAGTAAAAATAGGAAAGAGATTAGAAAGAGAAAGACAGGGTGTTCTTTATGAAATTCAGAAATTTACTTCTCGCAGGCTTAGCCCTTGTATCCGTTGTAGCCTTCGCAGGCTGTGGCCAAAAGGCAGATAATACAGAAGTTCCGAAAAAGGTTGTTGTTGGTCTTGATGACTCCTTCCCACCAATGGGCTTTAGAGATGAACAAAATAATATTGTAGGTTTTGATATTGATGTAGCTAAAGAAGTGGCTAAACGATCTGGTATTGAAATCGAGTTTAAGCCTATCGATTGGTCCTCTAAGGAAGCGGAATTGAAGGGTAAGAAAATAGATGCCCTCTGGAATGGCCTGACTATTACAGAGGATCGTAAAAAGAATATCCTTTTCTCTGACCCTTACATGGATGATAAGGAATTAATCGTAACCCGTGCGGATGATAATTCCATTACTAGTAAGGAATCCTTGGCTGGTAAGACAGTCGGCGTCCAAACAGCTTCTTCTGGGGAAGCTTATTTGAAGGCTGATCCAGCTAGCAAGGCTATTAAGGAAGTAAAAACCTACGATGATTTCGTAGCTGCTTTCAATGACCTAGAATTAGGCCGTATCGATGCCGTTATTGCTGATGGTGTAGTGGCTCGTTATACCTTGACTAAAAAAACAGGCCTTAAGATTGTAGAAGGCCCTGACTTCGGTGCTGATATCTTCGCCGTAGGGTTCCGCAAGGAAGATACAGCCTTGAAGAATAAGATTGACCAAGTCCTCATCGAAATGAAGAAGGATGGCACTATGGATAAAATCGCTCAAAAGTGGTTTGGTACAGCAGCTGATCTCGATAAATCCGATGTTAAATAAGTCTCAGAAAGATTTGTCTATAAGCTAGTAAAGACCATGGAGGAGGGGGTTTGGCCCCCTCCTTTAATGTCTTATGGCAGGTGGGTTATAATAGAAAAAGTTGATTAGTCGCCCTTGGGCGACAGGTATAGATTGGAGTAGAGTATGGATTATTTAATGCAGATTACCCCGGTTATCGCATCCGGTTTACAGGTAACCATTTCCCTTTTCTTGGTGGTGTTGGTCTTGTCCATCCCAGGAGGGATCCTTTTAGCCCTTCTGCGTCTATCGGGCATTTCCATTCTCAATCGGATTGTTGGCTTCTTCGTCTATATCATGCGCGGAACTCCGCTCATGCTCCAAATTCTTTTTATCTACTATGCCCTGCCAATTATGACAGATGGGACCATTCAGTTTGATGATGCCACAGCGGCTATTGTATCCTTTGTCTTGAATTACTCTGCCTACCTCTGTGAGGTTTTCCGCGGCGGCATTCAGTCTATTCCTCGAGGTCAGTACGAAGGGGCCAAGGTTTTGGGTTTCTCCTATGGGCAAACCATGCGCAAGATTATCTTGCCACAAATGGTGAAACGAGTTCTCCCTCCTTTGGCTAATGAAACTATCAACCTCTTGAAAGATACGTCCTTGGTTTATATCTTGGCCATGAACGATATCCTCCGTATTACTCGGTCTATCGTACAACGGGACTTTGATATTTCTGCTTTCATCGTAGCGGGTATTTTCTACTTGCTCATGACATTTGTATTAACCAATATCTTCGACCGTATTGAAAAACGGTTGGCAGTCTATGAAGGATAGGGTGGCGTCATGCAATTTATTGAAATGAATCACATTGAAAAAGAATTTAATAGCCAAGTGGTCCTTAAAGACGTGTCCCTTAAGATGGATAAGGGTGAAGTGGTGGCCATTATCGGCCCATCTGGGTCTGGTAAGTCCACCTTTCTCCGTTGCCTAGGCCAATTGGAGACTATTAACCGTGGCACTATCATCGTCGATGGTGATATCTTGGCCAAGACAGAGGGAAGCGGGCAGGCTGTATATGCGGATAAGGCGACAGCTCAGAAAATTCTCCTCCGCATGGGTATGGTCTTTCAGTCCTTCAATCTCTTTCCACACATGACTGTCTTGGATAACATCATGGTGGCACCTAAGATGGTCAAGGGTATGAAGGAAGAAGAAATCTTACCTATAGCAGAAGAACTACTGAAAAAGGTGGGATTATGGGATAAGCGAGACATGTATCCAGGTCGTTTGTCGGGCGGCCAACAACAGCGGGTAGCCATTGCTCGTGCGCTGGCTATGAATCCAGAGGTCATGCTTTTTGATGAACCAACATCTGCCTTAGATCCTGAACTGACGGGGGAAGTACTCCGCACCATTCGCCAATTGGCAGATGAAAAGATGACTATGATTATCGTGACCCATGAAATGAATTTTGCCAAAGAGGTAGCCGACCGAGTAATCTTCATGGCCGATGGTGTTATCCAAGAGGAGGGTCATCCATCAGACCTCTTCAACAATCCTAAAAACCCACGGACTCGTGCCTTCTTAGATAATATGTTATAGGAGTTTCTATGAAGAAGTTAGTATTTACGGCTCTCCTGATTGCTTCTTTGGGAATGGCAGTCACAGTAGGGGCGCAACAAGCCTATTCCACACAAGACTCAAAGGGGGTAGGGAAAGGGGCCTTTTTGACTAGTCAGGCTTCAAATGGTAAACAGTCATCCATCTTGGGCGATGTATCCTCAGAAACGCTGGCTAATATGATGCGCCCTAATCCAGCGGCTATTATTCCTGTAGCCACAGAGGTTAAGGATCCAGAAGCGGGCTATCGCATCATGATTCCTTGGCGGCTCTTAGATGCGGTTCGCGTTGATACAGCAGTACCTACGGAATCGGGCCATATATTAGGCTATTCCTTTAACCTAGACGGAGCAGATGATGGTATCTATGGGTTGTCTGTCACCAAGAGGGATAATCAGCCTGCTAAAGGCGTCTCTCAAAAGCGGTGGAATACGACTTGGTATGATCAACCTGTTAAGGGGATGACTAATGACAAATACATGGCCGTATGGAAAGAGCATTCTCAAATCTTTGACCGTAACGATGTAGAAGGGGGCCTCTTGGATGTCAAGGGAGCTCAATCGGCACGCTGGTCTGTAATTAGCCCTAAAGAGGGCAAGCAAAGCCTCTTTGAGGCGGAGTATATCATGAAGGCGGACCCTACCCACCGCTATACCTTAACAGTTACCTATCCTAAGACCCATAAGGGGAAAATGGAAGAGGAAATTAGGTCTACCCTCTTGCCATCCTTTGGCCTTCTGCCTAAGGTGGTAGATCGATCTAATCTAGATTATGATGCTGTGGACACGGGGATCCGTTTCCTTCGCCCTAAGGACTTTATTATGGATGAATCTGTCTATGATCATTTATCCTATAGGAAAGGTCCTATCCATCTGGATGTATCCACCTTACCTGCCAATAATGGGGGCCTCCTCAAGGGCTACCCGACCCTTCCGGGTAAGCAAACGCTGGCTAATGCTTATATTAAGTCCATCCGCGCCATTCCTGATAGTGATGTGGTCCACTGTGAAGCTTTCATCGAGGGCCATGAGGTAGGTTACCTCATCAATGGTTATTCCGGTCAAGAGGCCTTTACGACTTATTTGGTTCTAACCGATGATAACCGGTTGGCGGTGGCTAAGCTGACCGCACCGCGGGGGACCAACCTTTTGGCAGATGATTTGAAGGCTATTGTAAAAGGCCTTAAGGTGGATGCTTTTAGGGATACAGCAGTTGCTACTTATGTACTTTAGCAGTCCTTGCCAGAATACTACATGTAGTGACTGATAAAGGCTAACACATGCTATTTATTGTCTTGGCTAGCAAGTTTTCTAAGGGCCTCTATAAGAAAATATCATGGGCCAGTGGGGCCTTGAGGTATTGCAAATTAGAGGATAAAGTTGTAACCTAAAAGTATATTTACAAGATAGTTTGTGATTCTTGTAAAATGTGTCCAGTATAGAGGAAATATGGGCTTTTATCTAGAACTATATAGGTGAGATAGAAAAGCACATATACTATAGGAGGTTCTGATTATGGTACAATACAAAACAATTGTAGTTCCTGTTGATGGTTCTGAAAATGCTAAACGGGCTTTGGAACATGCACTCTCCGTTGCTGACCGTAACGAAGCACAATTGATTGTGGTTCATGTTGCAAACATCGTATCCGCTATTTCCAATTTTGACCAAACTCCTATTTCCGGTGGTTATGTATCCGAACAAATCGCTGAAGACATGGAAGAAAACGGTAAACAAATCCTCGATGATATCGTAAAAGAAATTCCATCTGGGGTTAAAGAAGTTAAATCCGTATTTGAAGTTGGATCTCCTGGTCCTGCATTGTTGGCAGTTGCTAAAAAATACGATGCTGATTTGATCGTTATGGGTTCCCGTGGCCTTGGCCCATTGAAAGGCTTGTTCATGGGTTCTGTATCTAGCTACGTAACAAGTCATTCTACTTGCCCTGTATTGATTGTAAAATAAGACGATTATTGAAGAGGCTTTGCCTATGCAAAGCCTCTTTTTTACCGAAGGAGGCCTCATGGACCAAGATATGACAACACAACAACTGGCTGAGTTGTTTAAAATCATGGGTGACCCCACTCGTCTACATATTATCCGTATTCTTCTCGAGGGTGATATGTGTGTGTCTCACCTAGCGGAAGCTATGGCTATGGGCCAGTCAGCTATTTCCCACCAACTTCGGGTTCTTCGGACCGCCAATCTAGTGACCTACCGCAAGGAAGGGAAAACAGCCTACTATCGCCTGGCTGATGACCATATTAAGATCCTCTTGGATACGGGCCTTGAGCATGTGACCGAGTAGTAAAATAAGAAAAAGAGTCGCTTATAAGCATCTAGATTAGATCGATGGTAAGCGACTCTTTTTTTAATAGATTTTCAACAAGCTTACTGTTGGGATGGATTGTTACAAGGGGAAGAGTTGGTAGGCCATCATGACGAAAATCGGCATGGTAATGGCCGATAGGATGGTGGTGGCCATGATAACCTGAGTAGTATATTCAGGGTTATTGCGCATTTCCATAGCGATAAGCCCCATGTTAACCGCTGAAGGGGTGGCGTACATGATAATTAGAACCTGGGAGGCAATGGCATCCAAAGGCCCATAGATAAAGGCTAATAGTTGAATCATAAGTAAGGCTAAGAGGGGGCCTATGATAATGCGGAGGAAGGAGGTAACCATCACATCTTTGTGAAAGAAGTTGAGGGAGGTTCGGTTGATTTGTAGGCCTAGGGCTACCATAGCGATGGGGACAAAGGCGCTACCGAAGATGGTCAAGGGTTTGAAAATAAATGTCTCAGTTAGGTCGATAGGGACTAGAAACTTAAAAATTAGAGCCAGGGGTACCACATATATCATAGGCATATGAAAGACGATGGAGATGGCGTCTCGCGTAGAAAGTCGACCGGACCCCGCCTGGTAGAACCCGAAGGTGTTAGAGAAGGTGGTCTGTACTAAGAGGACTGTAATAGCTGCTGAAATGGCTTCCTTTAGATAGGGCGTTTGCCCATTGAGGATAAAAGGAGCGTTAGAATAAATAAAGATCGATAAGGCAACCCCTATATTACCAGCATTTGTAAACATCACAAGGTTGCGTTGGGCCGCATTCTTCATGGCATCGTAGCCCTGTAAGAGGCCGATCAAGCGAGTCATGATGTAGTTGAGGAGAACGATGAGGATAGCGGCCACTACAATTTCTAAGCTGGCTAGATTGATTTTGGCCTCATAGATCTCTGTAAAGACAAAAGAGGGGAGGAAGATAAAGAAGTTAAGCTTAGATAGTGTCTTGATATCTAGATTGAATTTTTGATCGATTATATAGCCACCCATGGCTAGTATTGCTAAGGGGACCATAGAGGTCATAAAGATATGGGTAATAAGTTCTAAGGGATTCATACGGTCTCCTTTATATAGCTTAGTTATACTGCTATGGTAACTTAATTATAAACCTATGACAATTAATACCTGTGAGTTTCATGAATGTGCAATAAAAATCACGAAATTAATCATATTCATTTGTTATAATAATAAAAGTAATTTATTCATCTAATATTTATATGGTGTAAAAGATGAAAGTAATATTAAAATACTTCTCCTTTGCCTTTTTGATTGCTACCATGGCGCTCTTTGTAGGCTGTGGATTGAGCCAACAAGATTCCCATGAGACTATTACTGTTCAAGCTGCAGCTAGCCTCAAGGAGTCTATGGATGAAATCGCAGGCAACTTTAAAAAGACCAAAGGTCTGTCTGACGATCAATTGGTGATCAACTACGCTGGGTCTGGTACCTTGCGTCAACAAATTGAAGGCGGGGCACCAGCGAACCTCTTCATTTCTGCGGACGAAAAGAATATGAAGTTATTACAAGACAAAAATCTTGTATCTGATGTAAAACCTTTGGTTAAGAATGAATTGGTATTGATTGTACCTGCTGGGCATGCACCGGTGAGCATGGAAAATAGTAAGGAACAAGGTCGTATCGTAATCGGCAATATCGATACTGTACCAGCTGGTCGCTATGCACAACAAGCTTTACAAAAGGCTAACTTGTGGAACCAAGTGCAAGGTCAACTCGTGTTTGCTAAGGACGTGCGCGCTGTATTGGCTTATATCAGTCAAGGAGCGGGGGATGTAGGCTTTGTTTACAAAACCGATGCCATTGCAGGCGGGGATAAATTGCAAATTACTGATAGCACAGGTGATGACAGCCACGATCCAATCGTATATCCTGTAGGTATTGTTAGTAAGAATGACAGCAAGTTGACTCGTGAATTCTACGATTACTTGATGAGCCAAGACGCACAAGCGATTTTGGAAGCACATGGTTTTACTTCTGCAGCAAAATAATCATAAGTAATGTGTAAAGGGCCTTAGGGCCCTTTACCTATATGAGGAGGTTTCATGAGCCCATTTGTCTTATCCATTTATGTAGCATCCATGGCCCTTGTTTTGGTCATTGTAGCAGGAATCGCGTGGAATTATATCATGCACCGCTATCATTGGCGGGGCTTAGCTGTAATTGATGCGGTCCTCACCTTGCCACTAGTTTTACCACCTGTAGTTATCGGCTTTGCCTTACTCTTGGTTTTTACACCAGGCTATAGTTTTGGTGCCTGGTTAGAGGCCCATGGTATTCGGATTGTCTTCTCAACACTGGGTGCTATTGTGGCATCCGCTGTCGTAGCCTTTCCCTTATTTTACCAGTCCTTACGGGCCGCCCTAGAGTCTGTAGACGGGAATATGGAAGATGTTGCTAGAACTCTAGGGGCATCTGAATGGCGAATCTTTTGGACTATTTCTTTACCCTTAGCATGGAGAGGTCTTTTGTCTGGAGCCATCCTGGCTTTCTGCCGAGCTGCCGGTGAGTTTGGGGCTACCATCTTAATCGCGGGCAATATTCCTGGCATGACACGGACTATGCCGTTAGCTATATATACCTATGCAGAGGCAGGGCAGTATATGCAGGCCTTTGAACTGGTTGTTTATATTTGTCTGCTAACGCTAGCGCTCTTGTTTTCTATCCGTATGCTAACCCAGCAAAGCATGCTAGGCTCTAGGAGGAGGTAGTCTGTGATTGAATTCTCTATAACTGTCAAACGGTCTCACTTCACCGTAGCGGCGCAAGGTCAATTGGATCAGGGGATAACCGTCTTAACGGGTTCATCTGGATCTGGTAAGTCCACATTGATCAAAGCATTAGCTGGCTTGGTCCCAGTTGAAAGCGGATTTATTCGCTGTAACGACCAAGACTGGGTTCGTGTGGATAAGCGCTTGTTTATACGGCCTCAGGACCGTCAAGTGGGCTATATGCCACAGGGGAATATGGTTTTTCCTCATATGACGGTAGAAGCTAATATTACGTATTCCAAACGGGGAGATCAGGCTCTTTTGGACAATTTACTCCTGTCCTTGGGCATTGAGAAATATAGGAAGCAAGGGGTATCTAGCTTGTCTGGTGGCGAGCAGCAGCGGGTAGCTTTGGCTAGGGCCCTGTATTCTAGGCCTAATCTTCTCCTCTTGGATGAACCTCTATCGAATTTGGACTGGGACCTCAAGCTAAAGCTACAGGCGGACTTGCAGACTATTATTAAACAATGGGCAATCCCTTGCCTCTGGGTTACCCATGACCCAGAAGAAGCGGCCCGCGTCGCAGATCATCACTGGATCTGTGAAGAGGGACAACTGACCAAGCTTAAGTGATTATGGTTATGAAAGTGTAATCTGAATGTAAAAAAGACACCTGCTCGTAGATGAGCGGGTGTCTTTTTATATCCCTGATGGGGGAGGGAAAACCCCTACATATTTAATCTTATATTAGATTAAAGGTTTTTCTTCGCGGAAGCGTTCGAAGAATGCACGTGGATGAGCACATACAGGGCAAACTTGAGGAGCTTCAGTACCTACGTGGATGTAGCCACAGTTAGCGCAAATCCATGCAACAGGTTCACCAGATTTGAAAGCGATTTCGTCTTTGATTTCAGCAGCCAATTCTTTGTAACGTTGTTCATGGCGAGCTTCGATTTTACCAACTTGTTCCAATAGGTAAGCAATTTTTGTGAAGCCTTCTTCTTTAGCTACTGCAGCGAAGGAAGGATACATTTCGGTTTGTTCGTAGTTTTCACCAGCTGCTGCATCTTCCAAGTTCAAGATCATGTCAGTTGGCACTTCGCCACCATGCAAGTTTTTGAACCACAATTTAGCGTGAGCCATTTCGTTGCGAGCTGTTTCTTCGAAGTAAGCAGCCAATTTGTTGTAACCAGCTTTTTTAGCTGCTGCAGCATAGTAGGAATATTTTTGGAATGCTTGAGATTCGCCAGCAAATGCTGCAGCGAGGTTTTGTTCTGTTTTGGAGCCTTTAAGTTCTGCCATTTTGATTTCTCCTATAATAAATTACAATAAATACTTATAAACCTAATCAATAGAGGGTACTTACCCAAATCTTGTTTAGGAATGATTCTAACGAAGAATCATTGTTGATTACATTATAAATCAGCATTTTGAGAAAATCAAGAGGGGTATATAGAAAAATTTAAATTTTCATATAAATCCTTACAAAACCAGTAAAATGGCGACTCTTTAGAACTATAATTTAATTAGTTTACAAATTTTAAAGTCCTTATTATAAGTAAATGAGAAATATTATTGATAATAAAAATAGGTGGATTGATGAGCTAGATGAGAGTGGATTTGAGGCCCTTGAGGAATTTATGTATGGGAGGTCTAGGCCTTATATAGGTCCTATATAGTATAATTATTATATATATAAAGGAGGTTTCCATGACATTTGTTAAATATAAGGTGGGCGACATAGTGCGCATGAAGAAAAAACATCCTTGTGGGGCAGATACTATGGAAGTTAAGCGGATTGGGACAGACTTTATGGTAGTTTGTACAGGTTGTGGCCATCAGGTCCTCATGGCCCGCCCTAAGTTTGAAAAGGCTGCTAAGGCCATTGTGTCCCGCCTGACAGAGGAAGGGGAGGACGATGGTAAAGTTAACAGACTATGTGACTAGTGGAGGTTGTGCCTGCAAGATAGGGCCCCATATTTTAGCCAAGGTCTTACAGGGGGTTCGTCCGGTCACCAATCATCATGTATTAGCTGATATGACCGGCGCTGATGATGCGGGAGTTTACCGGCTTTCAGAAGACCTTGCCCTGGTACAGACCTTGGACTTTTTTACGCCCTTAGTCAATGATCCTAGCCTCTTCGGCAAGATTGCAGCTGCTAATGCCTTATCTGATGTATACGCTATGGGCGGACAACCATTGACGGCTATGAATATCGTAGGTTTTCCGGTGCCCTTAGTGGAAGCGGGGGTTCTTACAGAAGTTCTTAATGGGGCGGCTAGCATGGTGGACAAGGCCGGCGCGGTTATAGTAGGTGGCCATTCCATTGAAAATAAGGAACCTATCTTCGGCATGTCCGTAACAGGCCGGGTCAATCCACAGAAAATCTGGAAGAATAAGGGCGCCCAAGAGGGGGATGTACTGGTCCTCACCAAGCCATTAGGGACGGGAATTATGAATAACGCCCTCAAGGCAGATCTTTTCCAACAGGGGACAGACCAGGCTGTGATCTCTATGTCTACCCTCAATAAAGGGGCAGCCCAGGTGGCCAAGGACTTTGATATCCATGCCTGTACGGATGTGACAGGTTTCTCCCTCATGGGCCATGCGGTGGAAATGGCTTCGGCTTCAGGGATGACCTTTCATATTAAAGCCCTTGACTTGCCCCTCTTCGATCAAGTTCTTGAGGCGGCTCAAATGGGCCTAGTACCGGCTGCCTCTTATGGTAATCGCAAGGCTATTGTGGACCTGCAGCTAGATCCTCACCTAGATCCCGTGTGGATGGATATCCTCTTCGACCCACAAACATCGGGAGGACTCCTGTTCGCCTTGCCTAGAGACCAAGGGGCGGCCTTGGTTGCGGCCTTAGAAGAGGCACATACGCCGGCTGCTAGCCTAATAGGATCGGTAGAGGCCTTTTCCGGATTATCCCTCCGGGTAACAGGATAGGAGAGTTTTGAGGCCTAAGTGCAGAGGCCTTGTTGTACGAAAAGAAGGAGCTAATCATGCCTGAAAAAAATATAACCATAGATGTCCGTGGCAGCCTGTGTCCAAAACCCGTCATTGAAAGTAAGAAAGTCAGTGATGCTAATCCTGAAGCTACCCTCATCACTATTGTGGACAATGAAGTGAGTCGGGATAATGTTGAAAAATTCGGCAAATCTCGTGGTTATGGGGTGGCCATCCGTCAGGATGGCAAGGACTTTTATTTGACCATGACCCCTCATGCAGGGGGACCTCAGGAAAGTCAACCTAGTGGTAGCGCTCTAGGAGCGGGTAATTATGGGGGCCGGGTTCTCCTCATGACCAAGGATTATTTGGGTGAAGGTAGCCAAGAGTTAGGTCGTAACCTTATGAAGACCTTTTGGGTATGCCTAGTAGAGGCAGACGTAAAACCGTCTAAAATCTATTTTATTAATAGTAGTGTCAAGATGGTTACCAAGGATTCTATCCACTTGGAATCGATTAAGAAATTGGCTGAAGCTGGTGTAGAAATAGGAGCTTGTGGCATCTGTCTGGACTTCTATGGCCTTAAAGACCAAGTAGGGGTAGGGTCTATTACTAATATGTACGCCATTACCGACGCTATTGTGGGGGATAACTTAGTTAAGTTATAAGCTTGGAAGCCGCCTAAAGGGGGGAGGATCTTAAGATGGGAAATAAGAAGTTATTAATTCTTTTCACTTCTTACTACTTTGGTGATAAGACGGACAAGCTTTTGACCCAGAAGAAAGTCTCCCATCAACTTATGGCGACACCGCCGGAACTAGATAACCGTTGTGGATTAGCTATAGAAATCAATCCTTCTCTTGTAGGTCAGGTTAGGGAGATTATGGAGGAAGGGCTCATTAGTGGGTCTGGCTTCTTCTGGTATGAAAAAGGGAAGATAGCTCTACCTTATAAAGATTGCAAAGAATGATTTAACATATAAAAAAGGACTGCATAGGATGCGCCTTATGGCATCCTATGCAGTCCTTTTTGCTCTTATAGGTCCTATTTTAGTGTTGGGACCTATAAGAATACTTGGTTTATTTGTGTTTTCTTTAAGCCTATGAGTGCTTATTTACTTACGGTTTTATACGTTGAAACGGAAGTGGGTTACATCCCCGTCCTTCATAACGTAGTCCTTACCTTCTAGGCGAACCAAGCCTTTTTCCTTGGCTGCATTTTGGGAACCACAAGCCATGAGGTCATCAAAGGCAACGATTTCGGCACGAATAAAGCCTTTTTCAATGTCAGAGTGGATTTTACCCGCTGCCTGTGGAGCCTTGGTGCCATTGACGATAGTCCAGGCACGGGTTTCCATAGGGCCGGCAGTGAAGTAGTTGATAAGGCCCAGAAGACCATAAGCAGCCTTGATGAGCTTCTTAAGGCCGGATTCTTCAACCCCAAGGTCAGCCAAGAAGGCAGAGGCTTCTTCGTCGGATAATTCTGCAATTTCTGATTCGATACGGGCAGATACAACCACGATGCCAGAGCCCTCGTTAGCCGCGTAAGCTTCTACTTTTTTAACTAGCTCATTAGCGGAGTAGTCACCTACTTCGTCTTCGGAGATGTTGCAGACGAAGAGGGAAGGTTTAGCCGTTAAGAGGGTAAGTTCCTTGATCATATCCATTTCGTCTTCATCGAGACCGAGGGCGCGGACAGGTTTTGCCTCTCCCAGGGCTTCGATGATACGGTCCAAGAGAGGGAGTTCAGCACGAGCCGCCTTGTCGCCAGACTTAGCAATTTTCTCAATCCGTTGTTTCCGTTTTTCCACGGAATCCAAATCGGCCAAGCAGAGTTCTGTATTGATGATTTCGATGTCCCGGATTGGGTCGATAGAGCCTGCTACGTGTGTGATGTTAGGATCTTCAAAGCAGCGGATAACTTGAGCGATAGCATCCACTTGGCGGATGTGGGAAAGGAATTTGTTGCCCAAACCTTCACCTTTGGAAGCGCCTTCTACGAGGCCTGCGATATCTACAAAGCGCATAGCCGCTGGAAGGATCTTCTTGGAATTGAACATGTCGGCTAATTTAGGGAGGCGGTCATCGGGAACATCAACCACACCTACGTTTGGTTCGATGGTACAGAATGGGTAGTTAGCCGCTTCTGCACCAGCCTTTGTAATAGCGTTAAACAATGTACTTTTACCAACGTTTGGAAGGCCAACGATGCCTACTTCAAGATTTGTGCTCATAGTACCACCTTTTATCATGAATTCTTATATAGATAGAATACTTATTGAACTCTTATTATAGCACAAATTAGATGTAGTTAAATATTGTAAAATCTGTGCTAAAGGAGCGTTAGAGTATATATTGAAAGCAGATAAAATGAGAGTATAATTAAATTATACATCTTTGTATTTGTGTGGAGGTAATTTCCTTGAATTATATATTTAAGGGTTAGAGGATAAATAATAGATATTACATTCTGTTCGATATTATTCTGCTAAAGAGTTAGCTGCAATCAGTAATATCTTAAATGATGATAACTATATTGTGTGCGATGTAGATAATATTGTTATCGCCGTTGGTCTGACTGCCGAGAGTATGATGAAGGTGAAGTTGAGGAACTAAATATATCAAAATTTGATAAACAAATTTCTCTGCAGTTTGTCCTTCGGGTATTTGGTGGAATGACTAGCACAAATAAGCCGTCCTATCCATTACGGGGACGTTTTTTCTATTTAGAGCGATTGATGGAACAAGTTTTAGATAAATTGTTATTAAGATTATACTCATCGAAAGTTAATTTGATTTATAGCGGAAAGGATCATTTTGATATATTAGCTCCTCATACGGAGGCAATATACAAATAGTTGAGATATTTTCAAGATCACGCTAGTAAATCGATTCTCAACGTGGGGGCAGAAATATGGATAATGACCGACAAGCCTTTGAGAAAATGCAGAAGGCCTTGCGGTGTATGGCATCCTACAAGATGGTTATGGATAACCGCTCATACGAGGACAAATAAAGGTGATGATATGGTAACGATTACAAAGAGTACGGCTGATAAAATTCCATACATTGGGCAAGTTGCCAACGATATAGCAAGCCAAGTTCCTGATTTTATAATTGATATTACAGGCGGATACAAGGGGGCGTTTGTCCCCTCCGTCAAATACACTTATACATTTGATACTGACGGACTACGAAAGGATATATTAGATTATGTACAAACCACCATTCCCACTGCTACCTCATCAGATTGAAGGTAGAGATATGATACTAAGCGAACGCAAGTCCTACATGGCTGATGACATGGGCTTAGGCAAGACTAGAACAGTATTAGAGGCAGTCATTGATAGAGACTTGTATCCAATCTTAGTGGTATGCCCAGCCAGCCTAAAATGGAATTGGGCAAAAGAGTTTGAAACATGGCGAGGCATTAAAGTAGTCCCAGAAGATTTCAACGCAGATATTGTCATCATCAACTACGAAAGCCTAAAGAAATACGGCTCTGAAATTGTCAACAAGGAATTTGTTCAAGTGGTATTCGATGAGTGCCATGTACTAAAAAACTCACAATCAGGGCGTGGGCGGTTCTGTAAAAACATTGCCAAGGATATTCCTTATAAGGTGATGATTTCAGGTTCACCTGTACTTAATAGACCCGAGGAGCTTGTTCACCAGTTTGACATTCTAGGCATTATCAACTGGTTCGGTGGTAAAAAGAAATTCTTAGATAAGTACTGCGACCCACAAGAAACACGATACGGCAAACAGTATCAAGGCTTTGCCTACTTACATGATTTAAAGAAAGTACTGGGCAACGCACTTATTCGCCGGGTGAAAACAGACCTAGAAAATCAACTACCAACTAAGACTGTAACGGCAGTACCACTCTTAGAGCTACCGCAAGAAAAGCCATGTTCTCTTGAACAGATTGAACGGCAAGAGCGAGCGGTGCTATCAAGAAAAGTACCATTAAGTCTAAACTTTATCAATGAACAAATCAATAAGCATGGCAAGGTGGTAGTATTCGTTCATCACCAATCAGTCGGTGCAGAGCTATTGAAACAGTATCCCAATGCTTGCGTTATCAAGGGTTCACAAAGTGCAAAGGCTAGGCAAGCCCAAGTGGATAGATTTCAAAATACTGATTGTCCGATTATTATCTGTTCCCTAGTGGCGGCTGCCGTTGGTATTACTTTGACGGCCTCTCATGTGGCTATCTTCCTTGAGTTCCCATGGTCTCCGACTTTATTAAGACAAGCTCAAGACAGGGTTCATCGCATCGGGCAAACTAAGCCAGTAGATATTTATTATCTATACGCCAAAGGGTCTATTGACCAATACCGCTTACGGACTATCACAAGTAAAGAGGTGGTAATAAATTACATTATTAAAAAATAATATTTGATATATTGCGTGGCATCTGTTATCAAAATAATTCCCAATACGGGGAAAGGGGTATTTATTATATTTTGAATAGAAGGGTATGTAATGTGTGTAGTGTGTGTCAATATTATATATAGTTGAAATATAATCTTTCATACTGCGTTGAGACGGCTAAGTAATATGGCTGTAATAATGGGGCTTTGTTTGAGATCCCTTTAGAGCATTTTGAGGAGGAGACTGTTTATGTGAGTGTCCATCTTTTTAGTTCGTTGATGACGGAGTCTATAACTAGAGGCACTCCTATTACTTAGTTATCTGGGAGTGGTAAATACTTTGGAACTGTGATAAACGGTAATAGTTAGGATATTTTTTTTTAATTAGCTTCTAGCACATATATATTAGATAAGATTATCAATGTCTATACCCAGGGAACGGAAAGAACAAGATTGCGTAATCCTGTGATAAGAATAAAAAAAGAAGCCCTCAGGGCTTCTTTTAGATTTATAAAGTTTTATAGGGAATGAGCTCGCAATTCTTCAGGGGATTCAGGAGAAATCCAAGTAGGGGCAATGTCAAATACGGTGAAGCAACCCCGACCACCGTGTTGAGATAGGCGGTAGATACCACGGGCATAGGCAGTCAAAACAGCACCTGTAAATTCAGGGTTGGAATCCAATTTGAGGGAGTATTCGATGACATGGCGGGTTCCATCTGTAGTCTCCCCGGACCGAAGAACAAAACCGCCGTGAGGGATACCCTTATGGTCGCGGTCTAGTTCTTCTTGGGAGATAAAGTGAACTACAGTTTCATAACCTACAAAGTAGTTTTCCATGGTCTTGATTTCTTTTTCAATGGCTACCTTATCTGCGTCAGGAGCTGCTACTACATAGCAGTCCCGCAAGTGGCCCTTGTAAGCATCCACATCAGGGGTTTGTCCTTGGCGAATGGCTTCTAAGTATTCTTCCTTAGGGCAGGTATATTGACGGGCATCGAGGACACCATTAATGCGGCGGATGGCATCAGAATGCCCTTGGGAGACCCCACGGCCCCAGAAGGTATAGGATTTGCCTTGAGGGAGGATGCTTTCAGCAAAGACCCGTTGGAGAGAGAACATACCTGGGTCCCAGCCGCAGGAGATAAGAGCAGCAGTGCCTGCTTCTTTGGCAACTTTGTCTACATTGGCAAAGTGCTCTGGGATGCGGGCATGGGTATCGAAGGAGTCGATGCAGGTAAAGTACTTGGCGATAGCAGGCGTTTGGTCAATCAAATCAGTAGCAGAGCCGCCGCACAAGACCATGACGTCGATTTTGCCCTTGAAGGATTCTACTTGGTCCATGGTGTAGGATGGGATACCAGAAAGGGTCTTAATGCCAGGACGACGGGAGAATACCCCTATTAGCTCCATATCCTTTTGCAAATTAACAGCTGCTTCTACGCCACGACCTAGGTTGCCGTAGCCTACAATGCCGATACGAATAGTCATAATGACCTCCTATATAATAAATTACTATACTATGTGTTTTATAAGTTTATTCTATCATAGGTCATCCTAGGCTGTAAGAGGAGCTGGACTTTTGCCTAGTCGTTGGTAAGAGTGTGCCCCTAGACAACTATCCTTTTACTACATTCCTTGGCTAGAAGGATGTAGCACTGGTCACTGTTATGTAGTTCCTTCTTTTATATAATAAATAGGTAGGCAAAAGCTTACAGGTTAGTTTTATTCGATAAAACTCCCTCTATAATCCAAGAAAAGAGCCCCTAGCATGCTAGGGGCTCTTTTCTTTTTCCTGCTTATCTTTTGTTGGTAATCCTTGGCGATACTATCTAGTAGCTAGAAGAATTTGATGTTTTTAGTACTGCCGGTATTCTGCGGGGATCATCCGCTTGAGAATGGCTGTAGCCTGTTGGGAGGTCAGCTCCATCTTAGAATCCATGAAGTCCCTTACTAAGGAAATGAAGGCCGCACAGAAGGCACGAATAGTGATCTTTTCGGTGGGCGCTAAGTGTTCACGATTCTTATGGCGTTTGCGGAGGTTGCTGTAAAAGTTAACCGCATAACCATAGATAAATTTTGTGAATTCTGATTTATCATCTGGTGTGGATGTCATATTGTTGTAGAAGGTATGCCGTTCTTGTAAGAGGTCGAAGAAGACATTAGAGAATTTCTCCCATGTTTCTGCGTTGAGCGACGGGGGCATGCCTGTAGGGCCAAAGAGCCTGTCTACGATGAGGTCTTCGTAATAGTTATACATGAGCTCATACTTGTCAGGGAAGTGGTTGTAGAAGGTACGTCTAGAAACACCGGATTCATTAATGATTTGACTACAGGTAATACGGGAAAAGGATTCTTTTTCAAACAAACGATAAGCAGCTTCTTTGATTTTGGATTTTGTGTCCATATCTACACCTCGGGTATGAGATAAAATAAGGGTTAAGTAAGCATAACTTTTTAGATAAAATACACAAATTATTAAAAAATACAAAAAATATTTTATAAAACCAAAGAAAGTAATGAAATAGGCCTAGCAACCTATGCAGCCAAAGCTCTTGAGAGGGAGGTTGATAATTTTATGGTAATTATCTTGTAAGTCTTCCATGTCTTGGCCTTTGAGTTTGTACCAGCCTCCATTATGGGCTATGGCCAAGGTTGGATAGGATTCAACACCCAAAGCTCTAGCTTTACGGTATTCTTCATAGGCTAGCTCTGGATTTTCTAAAGCTTTAGCTAGGTCGTCTTTACTGATTTGATCGGCTAGGCCTATATCCTGGATGATGGGAAGATAGGTAGCAACCTGGTCTAGGGGTTTACCATCCTTGAAAAAGGCTTCTTGCATGAGTCCTAGGGCCTCCAGTACAGCCGAACCTTTTGTATGGTGCTTAATGAGAGCCAGGATGGCACTAGGATGATCTGAATTCATGCGATAAGCCCCCTCTTGAAAGAGGCGGTCTTGTCCTGAAAAATCCACTTGATAGATTTCTTGGATTGATTGGTTGATGGAAGGAATCTGTGTGAGCTCGCCTATGGGTTTGACACGGGAACCGGCAAAGAGACCACTGGGAATGACACTTAATTCAATCTCTGGATGGTCTTTTAAAAAGGTTAGCAAATCGTGATGGAAACCATAGCACCAACCACAATATACATCGGTGAAGTAGGCCATTTGTTCTTTCATGGCAATCACTCCTTTATGAGGCTTTGAATACTACATATATCGTAGAAAGAATATACTATCTCTTTCTTTTATTATAACGAATTACACCCTATTTGTATGTAATATTTATAAAATACATAAATGATTTTTGTGAATACATAAAAAGACCCCTCCTAGCTTGAAAGCAAGCTAGGAGGTGTAGGTTGTTGATTAGAATTTGAGTTGTTTGATGCGATCTACGGCACGGATTGTATTTTCGCGAGAACCGAAAGCGGTTAAGCGGAGGTAGCCTTCGCCACACGGACCAAAGCCGGAACCTGGTGTGGATACGATATTGGCCTTTTCCAAGAGGTAGTCGAAGAATTCCCAAGATGTCATGGAGCCTGGTGTCTTAAGCCAGATGTATGGCGCATCAGTGCCACCGAATACGGTGAGTCCGATAGATTCAAGACCTTCCCGGATGATGCGGGCATTTTCCTTGTAGTAAGCGATGTTAGCTTGGGTTTGCTCGCGCCCTTCTGGGGAGTAGACAGCTTCTGCAGCCCGTTGGGTGATATAAGGAACGCCATTGAATTTAGTGCATTGACGGCGGTTCCAGAGAGGGTTGAGTTCTTGCTTTTGACCAGATGCGTTCTTCACCTTTAATTGGTGAGGCACAATGGTGTAGGCGCAACGGGTACCGGTGAAACCAGCTGTCTTGGAGAAGGAACGGAATTCGATAGCGCAGGTTTTAGCCCCAGGGATTTCGTAGATGGATTTTACCGTATTAGGGTCGGAGATGAAAGCTTCATAGGCAGAGTCGAACATGAGAACTGCATCATTTTCATTACAGTAGTCAACCCATGTCTTGAGAGCTTGGCGGGAGAGGACTGTCCCCGTTGGGTTGTTAGGACAGCAAAGGTAAACGATGTCCACATGGGTAGTAGGCAATTCCGGTTCGAAATTGTTTTCCGCTGTAGTAGGGAGGTAGACAACCTTCTCGAAGGCGCCGTCTTTGTTTTCACCAGTGCGGCCTGCCATAACATTAGAATCCAAGTATACAGGGTATACAGGGTCGCAAATAGCAATGACGCAGTCTTGAGAGAAGATTTCTTGGATATTGCCGACATCGGATTTAGCCCCGTCGGATACGAAAACTTCGTCTTCTTGGATGTCCAGCCCTAATGGTTTGTAGTCTCCTTCTACGATGGCCTTGCGGAGGAAGTCGTAGCCTTGTTCAGGACCATAGCCGCGGAAAGTTTCTTGTTGGCCCATTTCGTCGACAGCCTTGTGCATAGCTTCGATGACTGCTGGTACGAGTGGTAAGGTTACGTCGCCAATACCCAAGCGAATGATATCAGCATCTGGGTGAGCCGCTTGGTAGTCTGCTACCTTCTTGGCGATGTTGGCAAAGAGGTAGGAACCTTGTAAGCGGTTATAATTTTCATTAATAGTAGCCATGTTGGTCTCCTTATAGGGCCTGATGGGTGTCAGACTCATATATGCTAAATAGTTTCTTAACAGGTTTTATTGTACTTGTTTTTTTTCTCTCTGACAATAAATTCTATAGATTGTTTACAGGGCCATTTATTTATGGGAAAACTCTCTATCCTGTGATACGTTGGAGTACTTGGTGCTAGTTATTTAAAAGCGTTCATTCGTACATGTCGGGACCGATGGGCGTCTTTTGTTAGAAATTTTAAAAAAGTTATTCTTTCGCATTGAAAAAATCACCGAATAGGTTCACAATGGGGAAAAGTTATATTTTGGATAGGTATTACCTATCTATATAGGAGGACAACCTATGTTAGATTTAGAAAAAATCGTAGCTCATAATAAGGAATTCTTGGCGACCACTAAAGATACTGTAGCGGCGCAAAAGCTCACATCCAAACCTAGTAAGAAATTGGCTATCGTATCCTGTATGGATACCCGCCTAGTAGCCATGATGGAAGAGGCTCTTGGGTATAAACGAGGCGAGGTTATCGAAATTAAAACCGCTGGCAATGGGGTGACAGCCCCTTTGGATAATGTAGTCCAATCCCTCTTGGTGGCTCATTATGGTATGGGTGTAGAAGATGTTTTAGTTGTGGGACATGAAAATTGTGGGATGATTGACTTTAACGCGACGGAATTCATTAAAAAAATGGAAGGGGAGGGAATCAGCTCTGAGGCTATCCGCATGATTGAGTTCGGTCTCATTGAGTGGATGGACCGCTTCTGTGTGTCTGAGGATAATGTTAAATTTACCTTAGAACGGCTCCGCAATCATCCGCTCTTCCCTAAGACTGTTCATTTCTATGGCGGCATGATTGATCCTAATACAGGTGCTTTTAAGGTGGTAGAGATTGACTAGAAAAAACTTGCTATAGAGTATAGATTCGTGTATACTTAAAAGGCTTAATCGATGGTAAGCGCTTCCTAGCCCTATGGAAGATAGGGCCATTAGTCCGAAAGAGGAGGTGATTTTGTATGAACAAATACGAAGTCATGGTTATTGTGAAACCTGCTGAAGAAGAAGTTACTAATGCTACAATTGAAAAAGTTGAGGCATTGATCGCTCGTGTAGGCGGCACAGTAGAAAAGGTAGATCGTTGGGGCAAGCGTCGTCTTGCATACCCAGTGAAAAAATTCACTGACGGTTTCTTCACACTCGTTAACTTTGAAGCTGCACCTGCAGAAATCAAAGAAATCGATCGTGTATTGAAAATCAACGATGAGATCCTTAGACATATGATCGTTAAACACGAAGCTTAATCGTGTGCCTGGGAGGAATTTAGATGAACTCTGTACAAATTCTAGGTAACTTGGCTCGTGATCCTGAAGTTCGTTATACGAAAACAGGCCGTGCAGTGGCTACTTTTACCGTAGCTGCAACAAACACTTACATTGATTCCCAAACGCAAGAAGCGAAAGAACAAACTGCTTTCATCAATTGCGTTGCTTGGGGCAAGCTCGGCGAAGCAGCGGGCAACCTTCATAAGGGATCTCGTTGTTTCGTAGAAGGTCGTTTGCAAACACGTTCTTATGAAACTCAGGATGGTCAAAAACGTTATGTCACTGAAGTTGTTGCTAACTTCGTTGGCCAAGGGCTCGATACGAACGCAGGTTCCTTCGATGCTGGGTCCAATTTTGATAGCTTCAGCAGCGGTGGTAATGACGAGGACGTTCCGTTCTAAATTAAGGACTCCTACTAATTCTTACAAGGAGGATTCGCAATGAGAAGAGATAGAGGCAGAAAGCCAAGAAGAAAAGTTTGCGTATTCTGCGCTGACCATATCGAACAAATCGACTACAAAGATGTTGCTAAGCTTCGTCGTTTCACGACTGAACGCGGCAAAATCCTTCCACGTCGTATTTCCGGTACATGCGCTAAACACCAACGCAAATTGACTACATCTATCAAACGCGCTCGTGCAATTGCTTTGATGCCATTCACAGCTGAATAGTTCGACGCATAATAGAAACCCCGTAACTACCGTAGTTACGGGGTTTTTGTTTGTGTAAAATTGAGATAAATGGGGTTAAACTGACTTCGTTGCTACCCGGTTGCTACCACTTATTACGCATTTTTTGATGCGGTTGCTACCACTTTTTCGTCAGGCGAAACCGTCATATCCGGGCCAAAGGGGAGCTGATTAACAGCATTCAAAAGTTGCTCTTGTGTCTTGTGGGTGTACACGTCCTGCGTGATGTTGCGACCCTGTGAGTGCCCTACGATGCGTTTCACCGTAACCTCGTCCAGTCCGTAGTTACTGGCCAGGGTAGCGAAGGTATGACGGCCATCGTGTGGCCGGTGGTCTACGATACCCATCGCCTGGAGCGACTTATCCCAGTTATGGCGGAGCTTACCCTGCGTGTCGAAGGGGAGGAATGTACCGCCTTGGAATCGCTTAGTATCACACCATTCTTTGATGAATGGATAGATACAGTCCGCTATCGGAATTCTACGGTTTTTACCGGCGGCCGTCTTAACGCCACCCACCATATACCGCTCCTTGAGGTTGACGTCTTCTACTTTCATGGCTATTAGCTCTACAGGCCTTGCCCCTGTGTAGCAGTAGCAGAGAGCCGTCCTGGCCATAGGGTCATCGGCGTGTTGCCACAGGATTCGCATTTCCTCGGTCGTGAATGGCTTGTGCATATCAGACTTACCAAGGGGTGGTAATTGGATGAGCTCGGCGTAGTTTTTAACGATATAATCGTTGGCGTAGGCCAAGCTGAACACGGCGTTCAGGGTAACCTTTATCTGCCGTTTACTAGCAGGGGAGAGGCCACAGGTATCTACGATATCCTGTAATTGGGCCAAGCGAATATCCTGGATAGGTATGTTCCAGATATGTTGACATCGATTCTTGGTCATGTTGTAGTTATAGGCACTCGATACCCCCATATTCACCTTCTGCTGGATCATGAGGTCCCACATTTTACTGAAGGTGATATCCCTAGCATTGAATAGTTGAGGTCCTTGAATATATTGCTCGATTACCTTCCACGCCTCGGTTGCCTTCTCAAAGCTACCTAGCGACTTCCGGATAGGCCTACCAGTCTCCTGGTTAGTCCCTATCGTGACCATTGCTACATACGGCTTGCGTCGCTTTTTATCGGTCCGCTTGTACACGGATCCCGTGCCATTAGCACGTTTCATATGTCATCAGCTCCTTTAGTAAAAGAGCCACAACTATGCTATAATACGGATTGGGAATAGTTATAGCAGCTGCGGCTGGTATAGCGAACGAGTCCTACCTGCGGGTAGGGCTCTTTTTTAGTTATGTAATTATTTTCTTGGTATTTAAGTGCCAATCATTAGGGAATCCTAATTTTGATAAAATATCATTTATGTGAATAGATTCAAGCTTTAGTGCCAGTTTCTTCACTAACTTTAGTACCGAGTTATGTAATGTGGCATACTCAATACGGCTTAAAAAACATTGTAGTGAAAGAAAAACCGTGTATGGAGTTTTTCTTGGGGCATTTGACGTAATGCAATATTTAGAGTGTAACGGGGCCCAATAGCGATCATCTGCGGGGCAAAGATGCCCTATTAATCTATTACTATGTGCACAAACGTTTCTGACGTCGTGGATGTTTTTTACAAAGCTCATCATTGTAGCCGGCGAGAATTGCCCTGGATTTTGAATATGTTCTGAAATAAAACTTAAGCAGTCACGAGCTACTTTGTTTTGTACAGAGTCCGTTGAATTAGCTAATAAATATCGAAATGTCCCGAATTCAATATAGCTAGCTAATACCCAAATAGGTACTTTCTTATAGCTATTTATGTAGTGATAAATACTAGAGTCTTTATGAAGTTTACAATTATATCTTGCAAGTATTTTAGCTAGCTTAGAGATAGTTTCTATACTCTCCAGACGTTTTGTGGAATCATAACAATTTATATCTAAATACGGGTAAGGGTCGTCTGGAAATGTTTCTGAAAATCTATGGGCAAATAACGCTTTTAAGTGTGTTTCGGCACTAAGAATGGCATTTAGTAGTTCTTGCTTAAGCTCCTTTTCAAACCGATAGAGATTAGCAATCTCATCGAAGTTGGTATTAGCGGTGTAATTATCGTGGTTATCATGTGGGAAAAAATTAGCATAGCCATTAATAATATTGTAATAGTTTTGACTTAGCAAATAGGACTTTGCCTTATTAATATCATTAATGATAAGCTTTCGAGCTAAAAGTATTTGAATTTGTTCATCTATCGTTTTAAAATCTTTCAAAAGAAAAAGCCCCCCTCATTTGAGGACGGCTTTTCTCCGCATCGGGCCCCGTAGGGTATCCGACACTCTTCTGCTGCCCTCATTATATTAGAATGTGTCCGGAAAAGTCAACAAATTTACGCATAATAGTGCAATAATGCGCAAGGCGCATAGAATAGTGTTCAAATTTTATGCGTCAATTTCTACAATATCCAATAGCATTTCACGGGCGAGTTGGTGCTTTTTGGCATCAGACAGCTTTTTAGCCCGCTCCACTTCCAACAGGGAAGAATTGTATTCGTCATATAGCGGCTTGAGATCCGACTGCTCAAATAGTTGGCGAACTTCTTCGTCCTCTTCAATGAGAGCTTTTACGTGCTTACATAGTTGGCCCATTTGTCCGGCTCTACAAGTACAACCAATGGCAAAAGGTGCCTCTTGTATCACAACAGTGTATATGTTGCCTTTACTGCCGGTTACTTCTTTTTCAATCATTTGGGTTCCCCTCCTTTTGATTAGTTATCCGATTCCGCTTGTAAAAATTTTATATATTTTAGCGTGTCCTTGATATTCTCTTCGCTTAGGCCCATTTGTGATAAGCACTTTTTGAGTGTCTTCTTAGGATCTTGAGCTTTAGCCGCTCGGAACGCGGCTAATCGTTCTCTTGTCGCCTCTAGTCGTGATACTTTGAACCTATACTTAGTGTATTCGCGTTCCAGATACCCCGTCCAGAAATCGATAGGGGATTTTCTATTGATAAGATATTGCTGTTCTGCAATTGGCAATAATCCTTCACTAATTATTTTCGGAAGTGAAACTATAGAGACTTTTTCTTCCGGGCTGTCAGAGTTTTCCGCCAGCAAAATGTGCTCCATCATATAGGATAATATGTCGACTGGAATGTTAAGGGTCTTGCAGATTTTTGTCACGTTCGTTATGCCGGCGCCGAGTGGGTTACGTAAAATAGAATTAAAAGTAGAATATGGGATTCCCGCATCATCAGCTGCGCTTCTAATACCAAATCGGCTTTGTGCCAATTTCGCGTAGAGATACTCGGAAATATATGCTTTTTGAAGGTTTTGAACTCTCTTAGCCAACGATAATTTCTCTGTTTGGGCATTTCGGCGAGAAGCGACATCCCCTATAATTTCAGTGGTTCTGATCATGTTTATCACCTCTTTTATTATTATCTTTACTATATAATACATTATAACGGTCAAGATTTCAATCAAAATCGCCGAAATATTGGCACGAATTAGTGGAATACTTTGTACAATAGTAGTGTTTCTGTTAAAAATGTGCGAAATTTTATAAAAAATGGTCGAAATACTGTTGACCGACTAATTATATCGTGATATTATATCCATGTGGTCGAAATAAAGACCGCACGATTGAGGACGAAAGGAGGACTGCTGAATGTACCCAAACTTGAATGCGGAGCTCGCCAGAAAGGGGTGGACAATCGCTAAGCTGGCGGATAAAACAGGGATCTCGTACAGCACTTTGCGGGCTAAGTTAAAGGGAAATACTAATCTTTCTCTTAGTGAAGCCTGTGATATTAAAAAAGCATTAGGGGTTACGATGTCTCTTGATGAGTTATTTTTTTAATATGGTGGTCGATATTTCGACCAAACAATAAGTAAGGAGGAATCTCATGGCCAACATCACAGTCGCTAAAGCGGCGGAGTTGCTCGGGTGGGACATCTCGTTCCTGCGGGTGGGACTCCAGCAAGACAAATATGACTTTGGGATAGCGGTTAAAGGCCCCAAATCAAAACGGTACGCCTACAAGATTTATCCGAAGGCGCTAAAAGATTTCATTACTAACCAACTCGGCAGGGAGGTAGACCTATGAAGAAAGGTGCATTACTAGTGGCATTAATCTTAGCCGGCGCAGTAGCTAGCGGATTCGCGATGCACGTAACAACTTCGCCAACTACATACCAAGTGCGGTATGACTATACAGTTAAAAGTGGCGAGACACTATGGGACATCGCTAGTCGCAACTGCCCTGATAATACGGATGTCCGTGAATACATTCACGAGGTTTCCAAGATCAATGGTATTAAAGATGGCGCTATTCGCCCTGGTCAAGTTATTGAACTCTACCGGACGGAGGCGCTATGAACTACAAAAGCAAGATAAGTAGCTACGTAGTTGGCGGTGAATACAAAGGTCACCAGTGGCTAATTCGAAAAGGCCTTTTTGGCTTTCTCGGTTATATTAAGCTGACTGACCGGGACGTTACGATCCTCGCGAACGGTGTTCCTTGGACTAACAATCCGCCCTATTTTAGCCAGGTTTGTAGCCGAGCGCTAAAAGTGAACGGCAGAGTTACTTACCTGGGAAATCTAGGATGTAGCGGGGATACCTGGGTAGGGTTCGGCGATTGCCTGGACCGCCGGTATGAGCAACTCAGTTACACGAAGACAATGTGTCTACATGCCGTTGATAGCCTTAACAAATCGATTTCCGAAAAATGTAGTCGCAACTTGATGCGGTTCCGGGAATTGAGAGGCTTACATAGAAAAAGCCCATTAACCACGGCAATGGTTAATAGGCAAGATAAAGATATCTAATTAATTATAACACAAAAGGAGATTTTCTCATGAATAAAAGAACAATGTTAGCAACTTTTGTACTCAGTGCTGTAGCAGCAACTTCCTTCGCTGCAGATAACAATTTCGTCGGCGGTACAGACAACACCGTTACCAACGGCGCTAAAAGTGTCGGCGTTGTAGGGTATCAAAATACCGTAGGCGGTAATAATGCCGTAGCTTTCGGTGAAAATAATGTGGCGAATGGCACCAACTCTTTCGCTGGAGGTAACGACTCTAAGGCAATGGGCCGGAACAGCTTCGCCTATGGATCCCATGCCGAAGCTCTCACCGAGTACACAGTAGCTATCGGCTCCCAAGCACGGACAACCGCCTACGACACTATCGCAATTGGCAATGGTGCTTATGCCAATGGTGAATCGACTGTAGTCATTGGTAGAACTAACACCGTTAACGCGGAAAATGCAACAGTGATTGGTTCTAATAATGGCACAGTGGAAAGCGGTCACGGCGTGGTGGTTGGCTACAACAACCAAGTGTTAGACAACTCGAAGGAGCAACTTGTATTTGGTTCCAACTCTAAAACTAAAGGCCAAGGCTCTATTGCCATTGGCACTCATACGCAGTCCGGCGCTATTGATGCCCTGGCGATTGGCAATAATACCTTAGCAGACAATCCTAACGCAGTAGCATTGGGCACCAACTCTACTACTGATACAGCAGTAAGTACCGCTAGCGCAACCATCGCTGGCAAGACCTATAACTTTGCTGGCGACGTGGCTGATAGCACGGTATCTGTTGGCACTACCGATAAAGCCGGCATGGGTGGCGTAATGAACTACAAACGCACCGTTACTAATGTAGCAGCTGGTCGAATTTCCACCACATCAACTGATGCGGTGAATGGGTCCCAACTCCACGCCACTATTCAAGCGATTGATAAGAACCACCAAGACATCGCGGACACCGCTAAGGGTCTCATGATGTTAGGTGATATCGTGAATGACCAACAAGGGGCCATTACTACGAATACCGCTGATATCCGAGCCGTGGAACATACAGTAGCTGATCATGAACAACGGATCACTACTCTTGAAAATGCGCAATATGCGGTAGATAACCGCATCAACGGAATGGGGCAACGCATGAACCGCTTAGGTGCATCCAGTGCTGCTCTAGCAGGACTCCATCCGCTTGATTTCAATGCGGACGATAAGGCGTCCTACGCTGTTAGTTATGGCCGCTACCGTAACGCCAACGCGGTAGCAGTTGGGGCGTTCTACCGTCCTAACGAACGCATTATGGTAGGCGTTGGTGCTTCCCTTGGTGTAGAGCCAATGTATACGGCTAATATTGCGTTCAAGTTTGGCCCTGGGTCCGACTATGTAGCGGAAGCCAAGGATAAGGACGCACGCATTGCTCGGCTTGAACGATTGGTTAACGAATTAATTGCTAAGGAGGCTAAATGATGCGGAGACTATGGCACGGCAACGAAAGCCTAATCGATGACCTTCTCGAAACCTATGGCGACGCAAAGGGGTTGGCAGAGGCTTCTGGCCATTGCCAATCCACCTGCCAAAAGTTTCTTAACTACGGATCAGTAACCTGGGAAGTTGCGGCTAGCATGGCAGGTATATCCAATGTAGCCGGTCCTTGTTTGTTCGACCAAAACGGCGAGCCTGAATTCTAGGAGGTATATATGCTCAGCGATATTTTCGCCCTCCAAGCCTGGGGGACATATAGGAACCGCATCTGGGCGGTCAGAAACTTTGGCAGTCACTATTGTGGCTATGTGCTACTCACCGATGAAGAGCTCGACCGGTTCAAATGGTGCACTTGCGACGACGTCGCGCTCGATATGCACGGTGGATGTACCTATATCGGCACGCTAAGTGATGAGTTCGGGGTATTCGTAGGATTCGATACGACTCACGCAATGGACATCGACCATCCAATATCATTCAACTATGTCTATGAGGAGTGTCAGCACATAATCGACCAGTTAATTGAAGGAGGTGGTCAAATTGCAAGATCGTAACCCTGCTAAGGGCAATAAAAAAAAAGAGCCTGTCCAAGGGACAAGCTCCTTTAAAAAGATTCCAACTAAAGTATATCACGTGATCAAACCGAAAGGAAATACAGCCATGATCGAGCTTAAAATTACAGCTGAAACAGCATCCGAATTAACTTCTGAAATCCAAGAACTTGCACAACAAGTAGTCGGCACCCATTTGTGCGACTGCCAAGATGGCAAGCTGGTAGAAGCACCAGTTGTTAAAGCGAAACCTAAAGAAGAAAAACCGAAGAAAAGCAACAAGGCTTCTAAACCTGTGGAAGACAAGGTAGAAACGCTAGCCGAAACTGTGCCGGTAGCTCCAGTTGCTCAACCTGCGCCAGTAGCGCCTGTGGTACCACAACAAGCGCCGGCTACGCCAGCGGTACCTGTGGCCCCTGTTAAGGAATACACATGGGAAGAGATTCAAGTGGCATTGCAACCATTAATGGATGCAGGTCGCACGAATGAAATTGTAGGGCTTATGCAAAAATACAAAGTCGCAAGCCTTCCTGAGCTTCCAAAGGATCAATTCCCTAATCTCGTAGTTGACCTTCGCAACTTGGGAGCACGAATCTAATGGCTAGTCATGCGCTACTAAGCGCATCAAGTTCCCATAGGTGGCTACACTGCACCGGGGCGCCTCGTTTAGAGGCAACCTTCCCGGATACTACATCTGAGTATGCAAAAGAAGGAACCCTGGCGCATGAACTGTGCGAATTAAAGCTTAAGAAATACACTACCACAATGGCAAAAGGTACTTACACCAGGGCCTACAACAAAATCAAAAAGAATGAGTTATGGGCCCCTGAAATGGATGAAACTACAGACGTATATCTTGAATACATCAAGTCCATCATACTAAGTTACAAGGTCGCTCCGGTAGTTGTTATCGAAAAGCGTGTTGATTTTAGTCAATACGTGCCTGAAGGATTTGGCACGGCGGACTGCATCATCTTAGCCGGTGATACGCTTCACATCGTGGACTATAAACACGGTAAAGGTGTCGTAGTTGATGCGGATCATAATCCACAAATGATGTTATATGCCCTTGGGGCTATGCACGATTACAGTCTTTTGTACAAATTCAAAACTATCAAGATGACTATTGTACAACCCCGAGTTAATAACATTTCAGAATTTGAAATGCCTTCCGATGAACTCCGTAAATGGGGCGAGGAGGTAGTCACGCCAAAAGCTAAAGAGGCCTACGAAATGGAAGGCCACACATTTGAGGCCGGCGCCTGGTGTGGGTTCTGTAGGGCAAAAGCACAATGCAGAACACGATGTGAGCACTTCGATGCAATGCACTCCCTCACTTCTAAGGACCCTCGACTCATTAGCCTTGAAGAACTCGGCGCATACCTGGAGCACGGCAAGGATATCGAATCCTGGTACAAAGATATCAAGGAATACGCTTTATCTGAATCCTTAGCCGGTGCAGAGGTGCCTGGTTGGAAAGCAGTAGAGGGCAGAGGCTCTCGCGCGTTCCAAGATGGCGATACGGCCATTCAAACCCTTATCAATGGCGGAGTGGATGAATCTATCCTTTATGAGCGTAAGGTTCTTACCTTAGCGCAGATTGAAAAAGCCATCGGTAAGAAAGAATTTAATGAACTCGTAGGCGACCAGGTCGTTAAGAACCCAGGCAAACCTACTCTTGTAGTTGATACGGATAAGCGCCCACGTATCACTAACCAACCTAGTGCGGCGCAAGTATTTAATACCAATGGAGGTAACTAATTATGGCATTTCAATGCAGACCAACAGAAGTCCTTTTACAAAATGTACGTTTATCCTTTGTTCATTTACTTGAACCTTATACTAATCCCAATAATTTTAGCGAAGCTAAATATAGCGCTATGATCCTTGTACCTAAATCTGACACCGCACAAGTTCAAGCAATTAATCAAGCTATTGAAGCAGCAATTGCCGATGCTCGTGTGAAACATGGTGCTAAAGTTCCGGCTCAACCTAAAACACCAATTCACGATGGTGATGGCTACACGCCAGGCGGTAAAGAATACGGCCCTGAATGCAAAGGTCATTATGTATTCAACGCTTCTCAATCCATGAAATTCAAGCCCGAAGTAATAGACCTTCAAGGTCAACCGCTTACTGAACCTGGCCAAGTATACTCTGGCATGTATGCCAACGTATTGGTTAACTTCTATTTCTATAACAATCAATCCTCTGGTATCTCAGCCGGTTTAGGGCCTGTGCAAAAGGTACGTGACGGCGAGCCTCTTGGAGGTGGCCAACCGGCATCTGCGGCATCCGTATTCGGAGCTCCTCAAGGTAGCGCAGCAAATGTATTTGGTGGCGCTGAAGCAACCCAAGCCATCAACCCTGTTACTGGCCTTCCAATGTAATAGGTGGCCATTATGCGCCATCTCAACATTGATATTGAAACATTCTCATCCAATGACATCGGCGCGGGTGTATACAAATATGTCGAAGCGGAGGATTTCGAAATCCTCCTATTCGCATATGCGTATGACTTTGGCCAGGTTGAAGTTGTGGATCTAGCACAAGGGGAAACAATACCCGATAAGGTAATCGCAGATTTAAAAAATCCGGATGTTATTAAACATGCCTACAATGCACAGTTTGAAATTACTTGTTTAAACAAATCCGGATATACCACTCCATTACGTCAATGGCACTGCACGATGATACATGGAGCCTATTTAGGGTATCCTATGGGCCTTGCTAAGTTAGGCGTTGCCCTAGGTCTACCTCAAGATAAATTAAAGGATAAAGCTGGCAAGGCTTTAATCCGATATTTTAGTATTCCTTGTAACCCGACCAAGTCTAACGGTGGCCGAACTCGTAACCTGCCACGCCATGAGCCTGAAAAGTGGCGAACCTATGTCGAATATAACAGACAAGACGTAGTCACTGAAATGGAATGTTATAAACGGCTCGCATCGTTCCCTGTCCCTGATGAGACATGGGACGATTGGTACATCGATATTGAAATCAATAATCGCGGGGTACTTATCGACCATGACCTGGTTATTGGAGCGCTTTGTATTGATGAGGAAAACACGAACATCCTTACAAAAGAAGCCCAAGACATCACACGGCTTGCCAATCCTAATTCTACACAAGCCCTACTCAATTGGATTAACACCAACACAGGGGCTAATCTTCCAAACCTTACTAAGGATACCGTTGATACCGCTCTTAAGAGTAATATTAATCAATTGGCCAAACGAGTTCTTGCGTTACGTAAAAAACTGGCCAAGTCCTCTGTATCAAAGTACGTCAAGATGGAGGAGTCCTGGGGCTCAGATTATCGCCTCAGAGGCGTGTTACAGTTCTACGGAGCCAATCGTACGGGACGATGGGCTGGACGGCTGATACAGGTCCAAAACCTACCAAGAAACTACATCGAAACGCTTGATGTCGCACGTTCCCTCGTGACACATCGTAACCGTGTAGGGCTCGAACTCTTATATGGTGATGTCGCTGATACACTCTCACAATTAATCCGTACGGCTATTATCGCTCCAGAGGGTAAGACCTTATGTGTAGCTGACTTCTCTGCCATTGAAGCGCGGGTTATCGCCTGGCTAAGTGGTGAGCAGTGGCGTCAACAAGTATTCGCTCATGATGGTGATATCTATTGCGCCTCGGCGTCCTCGATGTTTGGCGTTCCAGTCGTGAAACACGGCGAAAACGGACACCTACGACAAAAGGGCAAGGTCGCCGAACTAGCCCTTGGATATCAAGGAGGGGTGAACGCATTAAAGGCTATGGGCGCCCTTGATATGGGACTTTCGGAAGAAGAACTTCCGGACATTGTAAGGTTATGGCGCGAAGCGTCACCCCGTATTAGGGACTTATGGTATCAAGTTGAAAACGCAGCCGTGTATACAGTAACGACCGGCAACCCTATGGGCCTTAACCATGGCATTATATTTCGATTAGAAATTGATCCGATATACGGCTATCGATACATGACGATAGAGCTACCAAGTGGGCGGAAGTTATTCTACCCAGGGGCGTACATCAAAGAAAACCAATTTGGTAAGGACGCTGTTCATTTTAAAGCACAATTCAACAACGCCTGGGTGGATGACAGCACGTATGGCGGAAAGCTTGTCGAAAACATTACACAAGCCGTAGCTCGTGACTGCCTGGCAGTTACGTTGAGACGATTGACGATAGCGGGGTATCCGATTACTATGCATATCCATGATGAGGCGGTTATGGAAATCCCTTCTGAGGGTAAGGATAAAACACTGGAGAAGGTTAACGCGATATTTGGGGCTCCGATTCCGTGGGCTGAAGGACTACACCTATCTGCCGCCGGTTTCACCAGTGATTATTATATGAAGGATTAGAAAGGGCGATGGCCATATGATTAATGACAAAAAACTAATAATTAGCGTAGGCCAAAGTCGCACGTCCAAAAAATGGATTCAAACGGAGCTGATGTGGTCCGAGTTCATCGAACGCCTTCGCACTCCGCAACGCACTACGGAAACAGTTGAACAGTATCATCAACTACCAAAGTCAGCACAGGCTAAGTTAAAGGACATCGGCGGTTTTGTCGGTGGTAGTTTAATCGGTCTCCAACGTAAGGCGATTAACGTCACCGGTCGTGACCTTATCACCCTTGACCTGGACGCCATTGAGCCTGGCCAAACGGATAATGTAGTGCGTACAGTGGATAGTTTAGGTATGGCGTACGCCGTGTACAGTACTCGTTCCCACACGCCACACCGGCCACGGTTACGGGTAGTTATTCCAACTGACCGTACTATGACACCGGATGAGTACGAGCCTATCGCTCGTAAGGTGGCCAGTTTAATAGGTATCGGCATGATGGACTCGACTACGTTCGAAGCCTCAAGGCTCATGTACTGGCCAGGATGTTCTAGCGATGCACAGTATGTATTTAGATTTGCCGATAAGCCGTTCTTATCTGCAGACGGCATCCTAGCGGAATACACCGATTGGCGAGACGTGGCGTCATGGCCACAGGTACCAGGTTCTGAGACATCAGTTAGAGTGAATCAGCTTCTTACGAAGCAACAGGACCCATTGACTAAACATGGTATCATAGGCGCCTTTTGTAGGCAGTATGGTATTCGTGAAGCTATCGATACGTTCTTACCTCACGCCTACACTTACGTTGATGGCTCTAATGACCGCCTAACCTACGTCGAAGGTTCTACTATCGGCGGTGCCGTAATTTACGATGACGATAAGTTCTTATACTCACATCACAATACGGATCCATGCGGTGGACAACTGGTAAACGCCTTTGACCTGGTTCGACTTCATAAGTTCCATGATCTCGACGAGACAGCAAAGGACGGCACACCACCGCATAAGATGCCTTCGTTCCTTGCGATGAGTAAGCTAGCCTTTGAGGACTCAGAGGTGGCCATCAGTATCCAACAAGAACGGGCCCGTGAGTCCGCTACGAACGTGTTCCAAGAATCAATAAGTAAAGCTAATACTACCGATGTGACCGACCTTGACGCCAATGCTTTACTCGAAACTGACTGGATGAAGTCCGCGGGTCTCAAGTATAACGAGAACAACGGGCTCAAAAAAACCCGTGATAATATTCTTAAGATTTTAACACATGACCCGGCCATCAAGGGGCGTGTCGCATACGATAAGTTCGGTAGTCGGTACATGGCAATGGGCGCCTTACCATGGGCCCTATCGGAACACGGTAAACGCATATGGACTGACACCGATGATAGTGGTATCCAGTGGTACCTAGAGAACCGCTTCGATATCACCGGCAAGGATAAGGTCCTTGATAGCGTTTTACTGATTGCGAAGCAGAATGCATTCAACCCAGTAACCGATTATTTAGACAGTCTCACCTGGGATGGTGTGGAACGTTTAGATACGATCTTCATTGATTACCTGGGGGCCGAGGATAACGTGTATACCCGTGCGGTAGGTCGTAAGGCCTTCGTAGCTGCAGTAGCTCGTGCCTATGAACCTGGGTGTAAATATGACACCATGCCGGTACTAGTCGGCGCTCAAGGGATAGGCAAATCTTCGCTTATTCGATTAATGGGCAAGGATTGGTATGCTGATGGGCTTAATACATTTGACGGTAAGGAAGCAGCTGAAAGCATCCAAAATAGTTGGTTAGTTGAAGGCGGTGAAATGGCCGGGTATTCCAAGGCGGAAGAAAATGCATCGAAACAATTCTTATCACGCCAGGTCGACGTATTCCGTAAGGCCTATGGCCGACGCACGGAAGAATACCCTCGTCAATGCGTGTTCTTTGGATCCACTAACCAACACGAGTTTTTAAAGGACATCACAGGCAACCGCAGATTTTGGCCAATTCAGCTTGGTTTAAAGAAACCAACGAAAAACGTATTTAAGAATTTACCTGGCGAAGTGGATCAGCTGTGGGCGGAAGCCAAAGCTAGATACCGCCAAGGTGAAAGCTTAATTATTGAAGATAATGAGGAAGTGCTTCGCCTTGCAAATTTAGCACGTGAAAGCCATATGGAAGGAAATGCTAAAGCAGGTGTGGTGGCTGAGTTCTTGAAGCAGAAAGTACCTGAGAATTGGAGCACGATGTCTCCTAAAGCACGTGACATGTTTATGTCAGGCACACATGCGGTACCCGGACAGGTGCTAGTATTTCGTGACAGGGTATGTGCTGCAGAAGTATGGGTTGAATGTTTTAGGCGTCCATTATCTTGGATGAAGAAGTCAGATAGCCGTGAGCTTAATCAAATTTTAGACAGCATTCCATTCCTAATGAGGTTTGATTCGATGAAAAAATTTGGGCCTTATGGAGCCCAAAGAGGATTCTCAATTATACCCGGATTGATGTAATTTTCGAAGGTAACATTCTTGAAAATACCCCCATATTCTCAAAAAGAATGTTACCTGAGAATGTTACTATGTTACCTGAATGTTACCCGAATGTTACCTAGAATGTTACCCTAACAAACCTAGTATTTATCTATATTTATAGTACTTATTATATATAAAGGTAACATTTATATATATATGTAGTAGAAATATATATATTTAAGTACGTTATAGGGGTTAAACGGGGTTAAATAGGGTATGTATCTATATGTAAAGAAAAAAAATGTAACTTTGTTACCTTGCGTAAATGATAATCTCAAAATGGAGGTGTGATAATGCTTGAAAAACAAATCGAACAGAAACTCGTTCGAGGGGTCAGAGCGTTGGGCGGTAAGGCCTATAAGTTCGTATCGCCTGGCAATGTCGGGGTGCCTGATCGAATTGTGATCTGGCCAGATGGTACAGTCCATTTCGTAGAGCTTAAAACGATCCGAGGTCGACTCAGTCAACTACAGGATGCACAGCGTAAGAAATTATTGAGTCTCCGGCAAACCGTTTATATCTTATATGGCCCGGAGGCTGTTAAGGCTTACTTAACGTATCAAGGGGGTATTCATGGCGAGAGTTCCGTGTAATGGTTGTACGGATGCACGGTTAAGTGTTAGGAGGTGATGCCGTATGATATTCAAGCCACATCCCTATCAAGATTACTGCATTTCACGAGTCATTAAGCAGCAAAAGATAGGACTGTTCTTGGATATGGGTTGAATGGCTTAGGAAAAACAATCATAACCCTATCCGCTATATACCAATTGAAATACAACTATTTCCAGGTTAAGAAGGTGCTTATCATAGCGCCTAAGAAGGTGGCGGAAGCAACCTGGCAACGTGAAGCGTCTAAATGGGACGGCGTTGGTATTCTTAGAATATCCACAGTACTAGGCCCGTTAAAGAAACGCATACAAGCGTTGAATACACCGGCAGATATCTACATCATCAATCGCGAGAATGTCTCGTGGCTGGTTAGCTACTATAAGAATGCCTGGCCATTCGACATGGTGGTAGTCGATGAATCGAGTTCCTTTAAATCTCATCGGGCCAAACGATTCAAGGACTTATCGAACATGTATAACCATATCAATCGAATGGTGCTGTTAACCGGCACACCATCACCGAATGGACTGATTGACCTATGGGCCCAGGTCTACTTATTAGATCGTGGCCAAACATTAGGTAAAACATACACCGCATTTAGGGAACATTACTTTGACCCAGACCAACGTGGACGTGATGTGATCTATAGCTACAAGCCAAAAGAGAATACTGATGATGCAATTATGTCAGCCATAGCGCCATTATGTATCTCGATGAAGGCTAGCGATTACTTAGACCTACCACCGATTGTGTATGATACAGTACCAGTTGTCTTAGACGCTAAGGCGAAGAAAGCTTACGAAAGTATGGAACGTGATGCCGTCCTTGAAGTATTCGGAGCGGATGAAGAAATCACCGCCATGAGTGCGGCAGCATTATCTAATAAGCTTCAACAGTTGGCCAACGGTGCCGTGTATGACGATGAGAGAAACGTACATACAATTCATGACTGCAAAATAGAAGCCTTCATGGAACTCATAGAACAATTGCACGGCAAGCCAGTGTTAGTGTTCTACAACTTTAAGCACGATTGTGCCAGGTTAAAGGAAGCCTTAGCAAAAACGGATCTGTGTGTACGTGAACTAAAAGGCGCCGATGAAGAGTTCGATTGGACTGCCGGTAAGATTGATGTACTGTTAGCACATCCCGCATCAACTGCATATGGGTTAAACCTACAAGACGGCGGTAATCATGTAATATGGTTCGGACTGAATTGGAGCCTAGAGCTATATCAACAGGCGAATAAGCGTCTGCATCGTCAAGGGCAAAATGAAAAGGTTATCATCCATCACCTTATATCCGTAGGCACACGGGACGAGGATATGATGGAAGCCTTAGAAAAGAAAGACGAAGCGCAAGAATATGTCCTTCAATCATTGAAGGCAAGGATTGATAAATACGTGAAAGGATAAGAACTATTAACTATAGGAGGGGACTATATGCAAAAGAAATGTCAGCGGTGCGGTAAGACTTTTACCGCCGGACAAGGGAATTATCGTTACTGTGATGATTGTAAAAAGAAATACACGCCGCCGAAACCGGTGGTAGAAGTGGCAACGGACAACTTTGAAAAGATCGCAGAATCGATTGAGGATCGGCTGAAAGTTGAGTTCGACATGGTTAATCATCCACCGCATTATATGTTGGGTAACGGCCTTGAGAGTATCGACGTGATAGAAGCCACTTTGACGCCGGAAGAGTTTATCGGATGGTGTAAGGGCAATGCCTTAAAGTATCAGTTTAGAGCCGGTAAGAAAGACCCTACTAAGCTAATTGAGGACTACGATAAGACGATATTCTTCATCAACAGGGCCACTAAGAAGATGAAAGAGGTTAATCGTGGCAACTAAGTATTTCAACCAATACGATAGGGAGCGGATGATGATCTTAGCTTTATTAATCAGCCGGCTACCTGATATCATTGATAATTTCAGCACGAACCTTAGGGACAATAAGTTACGGGGCCGTGTGAAATCTGCTTACAAGAATTTGAATGCCGTGTTCCACGGCGTCTTGGACGATGTGGAATTCGAACAAAGGAAGCAGTTACAACGGGCTATCTACCACCACGATATTAAAGTGGTGGCTGCCTCCGGACTGAAACCCCAAGAGGTAGATGAAAGTAACGATACATTCCTTGATCTGATGGCTGTAGTCCAAGAGGAACGGTGCTATCGATGTAACCTCGACAATATTGAGGATTGTCCCTATCGTATTGCTATGCTGAATTGGTCAGTTCCGGTGTTCAATGAATCCTGTGAGGAAGGGCAATGCCCTTATAAAGTCGTGTTAGATTAGGAGAATATATGAAGTGGCATAAAATCAAGAAATGTTTACCGCCCGAAGATGCTGTCGTAATCATCCATGTAGAGGGGTATCAATACGCAGTTGGACAACTAGCGTCCTGTGGAGATAAACCACTGAAGTTTGGCTTTATTCCTTGGGATGATGGTGGAGCATTCTTAGAAGTAAGTGACTGTTTAGCATGGGCTCGGTTTGATGAAAAAGATAGAAGCCCATTTGAACCAAAGGCGATGTTATGAAGTGGACTAAATTTCCATCTACTCATGATTTAGAGTCTCAAATATTTGCCAAGTACGAGTCTATTGATGGAATAGAAGATATGGAATACGGTCTTGTTATTGCGTTCTTTTTGTCTAGTAGAAAAGCAAAAGACATTAGAAGGAGGAAACATAATGAAATACCTAGGGTTACGCAAGTACATTGTTAATGCATGTACTTATATTGATTTTTTGTTCAGCATTGCACTATTTGCATGCTTTATTCAGTGGTGCTTTGGCTATGAAGTAGAAACTTATAAATGGGTCATTTCCATTATTGGCGTTCTTTTGTGGCCTGACCGAAAGTGTTGGAAGAAGTGGTTACATGTGGATGATGATGATGGCCTGACATTTGAAATCAAGAAAGGAGAATAATATGAATAATAGTGTATTAAAACCCTGCCCTTTTTGTGGGGATACTGCTGAATTGTCTTATGACATTCTTGTCAGGTATACCAGCTAAAGAAATTCGTAGAAGGAGAAAGACTAATGAAGAAAATTTATTGCGTATCATTTCATAGTGTTTTTTCTGGTGAAGCGCTGGTTGAGGCTAAATCAAAAAGAGAAGCAGAAGAAATCACTCAAGAATTAATAGGTGATATACCCATTAGCATAATAACCCCTTATAAGGGTGTTAGAGGTAACATTCATAAGGTAACAGTTGAGGATGTTGAAGAAATCGGAGAATAGGCTGACCGACACGAATGTCTGTCTGTTATAAGTAGCAAGTAAAGGTGAATAGTATGAATAATATGAGTTTACAAGATGAAGCTATTGGTTTGGCGCAACAATATCTTAGAGAGTATCGTAAGTGCACGACTGGTATGGTGAATCATTTATATGTAGTGTGGTTTAGCCAGACATTGCAGAATTGGAAATGCTTAATCAGTGGCGCGTACATCAATGAGTATTTAGAGATTACGTTCGATGGTGATAAGGGTGTAGCTTATATCGATTGTTATATAAAGGATGACCATGTTGTGGTCGTAGGAGACTAGCATTATGAATAATGAAACTTTAAAACTAAAACCTTGCCCTTTTTGTGGGGATATGCCCGAATTAACCTATGACATTCTTGACCAAGCTTTTAGGATAGAGTGTGATGGTTGCTGGGTAGTCATGAAGGATGTCATGGATAATGGTGCAGAGGCTCTTGTGAAAGAGTGGAACACTAGGGTATCAGAATAGCTGCCCGACATGAATGTCGGCCTGTTATAAGATACCTGGTTATGCGGATGGTAGGAGTGTGATGTGAATGAATGTACAGGAGGCCAAGGCCGAGCTCTTACAGGTTCGAAAGTTGGACACCGCCTTGCGAAGTATTGAAAGGGAGATAGAGCAGTACCGAGCCGAGATGTACTCGATTCATGCGACCGATTATAGCCGCGATCGTGTACAAGGGGGGCAGTCCTCCGATATATCGGATAAGGTGGCCAGGTTACAGACATATATCGACGAACGAAATGCCCAATGGGATAAGTACATGGATATGCGGACAACCATACGATGTCGTATCGCTAAGATAGATGATCTCGTATTACGGACAGTACTGATTGAATATTACATAATCAAGAATGACTGGGCGGTAGTACGGGCTCGGATGCGCTATGAAAAGTCCCAGATGAACCGATTACATAATCGAGCTTTGGAAGCATATGCACAAAAAAATTAAAGATGGAACTAAATGGAACTCGCATCTGTGATATAGTGTATATGTGAAAAGTTGGTACATGAGAGTACTCCTAATAGCGAATAGGCATCAGCAGGAATGTTGGTGCCTTTTTTCGTGCCCATCAACACGGGCCTCGGTGTCCCTTAATCCCAATCTAACAATGCTTTTTTATTCATAAAAAATTTCTACTAATACTCATGGATTAGATGTTCTGGCACGGAGGCTTGTGTTGATGTGCATGAAAGGAAGGAAGTGAGGCAGTGCCTGAGATTTATTGTGAGCATAGAGTCTGCGCCAACAATCACAAAGGAATGTGTGGGGCTAACAGCATATACCTCAATGAGCATCACCGCTGCCACACGTTCACCCTACCATTGAGCTTAGCTAGGCACGCCACGGCGAAGGTCAGACGAATTGGCGGGAAGTACAAAAGTCATAATACGAAAGTCTACAAATAGAAATGACAAAAGGTCAAATTTTTTTGGTAGGTTCTTCCGACAAACCGCATAACCGTGCGGTAGCCGCGACCCCAAAAAACGCCTAGATTTGAAATTTTTTAGGGCCTTGCTAGTGATACAGGTAATGAAAGGAGGCTGATTAATAAGTGAAAATTACAGATGATTTGAAAACTGCCACAGCCTCCCAGTCAAACCTGGCAAAAGCACTTGGGCTCTCGCGTCAACGGGTTTCGCAACTGCTCCAGGAAGGTATTTTGGCCACAGATGATAACAATCAGATTTTGATTATCAAATCCGTTATCAATTATGTCAAATATAAGGGCCAATCATCGGTGGAGGATGGTCCGAGTTCCGAAGATGCCATTTTTGAAGTAGAACGGGCCAAAAATGAACGTGCCAAACGAAAATTAGCCGAGTTAAAGCTGGCCAAGATGAACGGGGAGGTCTATTCCGCTGATGTAGTGGAGCAGGTAATGACTGAAATGCTCGTTAATCTACGGACACAGCTCCTCGGCTTGCCGACAAAGCTTGCTCCACAGCTCCAGGGCATGACAAAAGAAGAGGCATATGGCCTGTTAACAGAAGAAATTGAGGACAAATTGTCCGAATTAAGCGAATATACACCATCATTATTCATGGATGGCGACGATTCAGAGGAAGCGACAGCACCTAATTAGGTGCTTTTTTAGTGCAGAAAAGGAGGTGATAGCATGAAATCTGCTAAGGAATTGTGGCAATATGTCTCTAAAATGGGCCTAAAACCACTACCAAAAACCAGTGTTAGCCAATGGGCTGATGATTATCGCATGCTATCACAAGGCTTTTCTGCTGAACCTGGTCGTTGGAAGACGAGTCGAGCACCCTATCAGAAGGAAATTATGGATGCTTTCACGCAGCCAGGTATCAATCGGGTAGTGGTAAAGTCGGCGTCACAGGTCGGGAAGGCTCTTGATGTAGAAACGCCAATTATGACAACTACCGGATGGAAACGTATGGGCGATTTAACTACTAATGATCAAGTCTTCGATGAAAATAGTAAGCCAGTTCGAATCTTAGCTGTTAGCGAAGTATGGAATGACCGACCTTGCTATGAAATTCGCTTTTCAGACGGAGCAGTTATCATCGCTGATGCAAATCATGAGTGGTTCGTAGATACTGACGGATGGTACGGAGTAATTATTGATACTAGTTCGCTATCTATACTAGTTGAAGATTTTGCGGAGCAGGTTGTTGTACACGAGAATAATCCTAGAACGATTATGTCTGTTAAACGTGTAGAAAATCGTGAAACAGTATGTATCGAAGTTGATAGTCCAACACATTTATTCCTAGCTGGCCGTAATCTTATTCCTACTCATAACTCTGACATAATGAACAATGTCCTAGGGCGATACGCTCACCTTGACCCTTGTGCGGTCATGATGATTCAACCGACTATCGAATTAGCTCAAGACTATTCGAAGTCTCGTATCTCTCCGATGATCCGTGATACGAAAGTTCTGTCACAAGTGTTCTATGAGACAAAGTCCGAGGATGGGGCTAAGACACGGGACGGTAAGAACACAATCCTGTCCAAGCTCTTCCCTGGTGGCCGTCTGATTATGTGCGGGGCGAACAGTCCGGCCGGATTGGCATCACGTCCTGTACGTGTGCTGCTAGCGGACGAAGTTGACCGCTTTCCAGATAGTGCAGGTACAGAAGGCGACCCTGTCGACCTAGCCGCTAAGCGGATGACTACATTCTGGAACAGAGTCATGGGCTTATTTTCCACGCCAACTAATGAGGGTAGCTCTCGTATCGACATTGAATACAAGGCAGGCACCCAAGAAGAGTGGCAACATAAGTGCCCTAATTGCGGAGAGTATCACCTAGTCCGCTACACCGAGATGGAGTGTGACACGGATGAGCATTCCGACCACAAAGGTCACCGCATTGTAGTGGTGAAGGATGTGAAATGGCGATGCCCAGACTGCGGGATTGCTTTCACTGAGGCAGATATGCGTAGAGCGCCACAAAAGTATATAGCGAAGAATCCGACTGCGGTGCAAAATGGCATTCGCAGTTTTTTCGTAAACGGCTTCACCTCCCCTTGGCTGACCTGGAATGAGGTGATGCGGGAGTGGCTAGAAGCTAAGGGTGACCCAACTCGTGAAAAGGTAGTTATGAACACCCGGTTCGGCGAATCCTATGCTCAAGCTGGTGCCTTTGAAGATTATCAACCGTTCCTCCGTCGCCGTGAGGCGTATGGGGCTGACTTACCGGAGGGTGTTCTCCTATTAACTGCTGCTGTCGATACTCAAGACAATCGCCTCGAGTATGAGGTGGCTGGATGGGGCTACGGAGAAGAGTGCTGGGGGATATGCAAGGGCGTTATCCTAGGCAAGCCGGATAATCCCAAGACTTGGGAGGACTTGGACGCTGTACTCGACCGTATCTACCGGTTTAAGAATGGAGCAGGGCTAAAAGTGGCCCGTACCTTCGTCGATTCCGGTGGTCACTATACCTCTAAGGTTTATGAGTACTGTGAAAAGAACTTCAGTAAGCAACGGTTCGCGATCAAGGGTACCGCTGGAACGCCTGGTATACCGCTAAATTACAAAATCGGGCGAGCATCAGGCTCTAAGATTCCACTCGTAATGCTCGGCGTAGATGACGGAAAGCAGCAGGTGATGAACCGATTAGCTATTGAGGCGGTCGGAGCACAGTATTTCCATTTCCCACAGGACGAAGAGACTTTAGAAATTGGTCCTCGAGGATACGATGAGCTCTATTTCAAGGGGATTATTTCCGAACATAAAAAGAAAGTTAAGCGAAAAGGCGTTATCCATGAGATATGGGAGCCTACAGCAGGGGTTCGTAATGAACCGCTCGACTTACGTGTATATAACTTAGCTTGCATGAACTCGATTCGTCCGGATTGGGATATCTTAGCCGACGCCGTCCAAGGTGGGGGTCATACGGAAACTGTTAAAAAGGTAACACCACGCAGAAAACCGGAACGGCGCAGAAAGCGGGCAAGTAAAGTCGCTGATATTTAGGAGGACACATGGCATCGACATATATTCGACGACCACGGCTGATTGATATCCGTTTACAGCGGTATCTGGAAGCCGAGGAAGCTATATTAACTGGCCAGAGCTATACCATCGGTAATCGGACGTTAACTCGTGCGAATCTGAACGAAGTTCAAAAGATCATCGATGATTTGATAGCAAAAGGGGCCCAATTGGACGATTATGACATGACAAACGGCCGTGGAAATCGTCAAAAACAGGTTATTTTTAGGGATTAGGAGGCTAAAATGGCACGAAAAAACAAGAAAATTAGCGCTAAAATGGCCGTTCCGAGGGCTAAAAATAGTGGCTATAGCGAAGGCGGAGCCTCCCAATCCAACAAATCGCTGAAGGGATATAACCCACGAAAGCTTGGGTATAAGGCCGATATTGGCACAAATCTAGAGGTTTTACGCAATCGCTCCTCTGATTTGGCCATAAATACGCCGATTGGTACCGCTGCAATCAATACTAGCGTGACACATACCGTCGGTGCGGGGCTTAAAGTATTCCCTCGACCACGATTCAACCTACTCGGCATGACAGCTGACAAGGCTAGAGCATGGGCCAAGAAGACTAGGGCGGAGTTTGAGCTATGGGCTGACTCTAAAGATTGCGATATTTATCGTCGCAACAATTTATATGATCTTCAAAGTATCGCATACCAGGCCTACCTGACAGACGGAGATAGTTTTGCCGTATTCCGGCGGAAGCCGGCCACTCCTGATGTGCCATATACGTTGCGGTTGCAACTGGTTGAAGGAAATCGGGTGACGAACCCATTAACCGACTCTACCTATGTCACCACGGACGTGTACGGCGTGGAACGGATTAATCCTGACAACAATAACCGCATCATAAACGGCGTTGAAATTGATGCTGACGGAGCGGTGATTGCGTATTGGGTAGCAAATCAAGTACCAGGCGAACCAATTACAAGTAGCCTAACGCAGTGGGTACGTATCGAGGCCTACGGCTCTCGCACCAATGTTCCGAACGTGTTGCAAATCAGTAATGACACAAGGCCGGAACAGTATCGAGGGGTACCTTACCTATCTCCAGTGATTGAAACACTAAAGCAGGTTAGTCGCTACACTAACGCCGAGTTGACCTCGGCCATTATCAAATCCTACTTTGCCTTATTCTTCACGGAAGCAGTTACTAGCTCCGGTACATTGAACGATATGTTAGCGGATAACGGTATCGATGATCCGAATGAACCAGTGGTGGATGTGTCCGAGTACAACTTAGGCCCCGGCACATTGAACGCCTTGCCAAAAGGTGTGGACGTTAAGAGCGTGGATGCTTCTAATGCTCAATCTACCTTTGAAGTATTCAGCACCCAACTCATAAAGCAAGTAGGGGCGGCACTCAATCAGCCTTACGAAGTGTTGATGAAGAACTTCACCTCCTCTTACTCCGCTAGTCGGGCGGCTATGCTACAGGCATGGGAGGAATACAAGCTCCGCCGTGAGTGGTTCGCTCGTGATTTCTGTCAACCTGTCTATGAAGTATGGCTTGCCGAGGCGGTAGCAACAGGGCGGATTGAGGCGCCTGGATTCTTTGATGACCCACTAATCCGTAAAGCATGGTGCAACGCCGACTGGTTTGGTCCGACTATGTCCATCCTTGACCCTGTTAAGGATATGAATGGTAGTACCTTACGTGTTGAGAACGGGGTATCTACGAGAGAACGCGAAGCCGCAGAAATGACTGGCACGGATCTCGAAGAGAACATCGCTCAACTGGCTTATGAAAAACAACTCATGGCCAAATATGGCATGGGGCTAGTGGATGAGGTAACACCTTCCGCCGGCTCTAATGCTGAAGAGAAAGGAGGTGACAACGACGATGAGTAACAGTAAATTCTGGACAATCAAGAACTCTGTTAATGAGAAAGGTCAAAGTCAATCTGAATTGATTTTGTACGGAGATATCTCCGAGACCTCCTGGTGGGGGGATGAAATTACCCCTCGTGAATTTGCAGGCGATTTGGCGTCCTGTCAAGGCGACTTGTCCGTACGGATTAATTCCGGCGGGGGCGACGTATTCGCCGCGCAAGCTATCCATAACATGATTAAGGCCTATACAGGTAAAGTTACGGCTTACATTGACGGGTTGTGTGCTAGTGCTGCAACGATTATTGCATGTGCTGCTGATACAGTGGTCATGCCTAGCAATGCCTTGTACATGATCCACAATCCAGCCGTATTCTTGGGAGACAGCTACGATGCTGACGGTCTAACTAAGATGGCCGGCTACTTGGACAGCGTGAAACAGACTATCGTGAACGTCTATCTAGCTCGTAGTGAGTCTTTGACAGCGGATACGGTTAATGCCCTTATGGATGCCGAAACCTGGCTTACAGCGGACGAGGCTAAGTCCTACGGCTTAGTTGACGTGATATCTGATACTACTGATGAATCCGTAGTTATGAATAACGGTATGGTCATTGTGAACAAGGTTTCTTGTAAATATGCAGCCCGTAACGAGGCAAAAATTCAACAATTCCTGAACAAAAAGGAGAAACAACCAATGAATGAATCTCAATTGATGGCAGGCCTTAAGAGTATTCTTGGCTTGTCCACAACAGAACCTGCTGAAAATGCAGCGGTTGTCGCAGAACGCGAACGCGAGGAAGCGCTCAATGCGATGAAAGGCGACAACGAAGTTGTTAATCGATTGATTGATGCGGCTGTGAAGGAAGGTAAGACAGTTGATGAAGTTAACCCATTCATTAATGCGGTAGCAGACATCCCTGTAGCTAAGGACACAGAAGCAGTTAATGCAATCAATCAAATTCGCCAATTGGTCCTCGACCAAATGGAATCTGGTGCCGATAAAGTGGCCGTCCAACCAGTATCTAATGATGCTGATGATGCGGTTAAAAAAGTAGGCGCAGTTGATGAAGTAGTAGCATTCGCAAATGCGAAGAAAGGTGGCAAATAATGGCATACGTAGAACACGCAAATGGCGTTGCAGCTGATTATTTGTTGGGTGGCGGTGAAATCGCTACATTGACACAAAATGTAAAAGTTGCAGCCGGTGACTACAAACGTGGTCAAGTGCTTGAAAATCAAGCAGGTACATTCCAAAAAATCACATCTGGTAAACCAGCAGGGATTGTAGTATCCGATACTACAGCAACTACTGACCACAATGTGGTTACTGTTTATATTTCCGGTCGATTCAACCGGGAAGCTCTCGTCGTTGACGCACCATATAAAGTTAATGAACACGAAGCTGATTTCAAAGAAGCTCACTTGTTCTTGACTAGCATTAAATAGGAGGACCTAGTAATGGCAATTGATTTCAAAGATACCCTTTCCTTGATGCAAGCAGCAGAACGCATTAAGCAACCTGCTAGCTTCTTGCTCGACACATTCTTCCCACAAATGCCAGCTGTGGCAACTTCTAAGAAGATTGCGGTTGAAACTCGTAAACGTGGTCGAACTTTGGCTCCGTTCGTATCCCGTGGCGCTAAAGGCGTTAACATTAAACGTGCTGGTTCTAAGATTGCTTTGTACGAAGCACCTATGATGGGACCACGCACAGTAATTGATCCTGAACAAATTGAAGCTCGTGCATTCGGTGAAAACATTGTATCCACAATGACTCCTGCAGAACGTGCTTCTCGCTTGCAAGCCGAAGACTTGGCTATGCTTCAAGCGTCCATCGTTAACCGCAAAAACAAAATGGCGGCTGACCTTTTGACAACTGGTAAGTGCAAAATCGAAGGCTATGCGGATGACGGCTCTACTGTAGCTGTTGACGAAATTGACTTCGAATTCGATCAAGAAATTACACCTACCACTGCATGGGACCAAGCAGGTGCTGATATTTATGGCGATTTGAAGAAAGCGTCTGAAACTATCCAAGAAAACGCTGGTGTTGTACCAACTGTTATGGTAGTCGGTAAGAATGTTGAACAATACTTGCTCGACAATAATTCCATTAACAAAGTATTGGCTGTACCTAATCGTGAAAACTTGGCTATGTTCTCCTTCGCACCTCAATACTTGTCCCCACAAGTACGGTATGTAGGCCGTATTATGGCGTTGAACATTGACGTTTACGCATACCTCGAAACTTATCAAACTGACGAAGGTAAAGCTAAATCCTTCATCGGTGAAGATGCAGCTATCTTGGGCGTACCTGGTCGTGGCCGTCAACAACATGCGGCAGTAACATTGCTCAACGATGACAATCAATTCACTACATATGCAGGTTTGTACGTACCTTATTACTATGCTGACAAAGCGTCCCAAGAATTGACCTTGTCCGTATACTCCCGTTGTGTATTGATTCCAGAAACAATCGACGACTGGGCAACTATCAAGACTAAATAGGAGGTAACCCTATGAAAATTAGAGTGCTGAAAGGCTATTTATCCCATAAGGACGGCATGTACAAGAAAGGCGAAGTAGTGGAAGTGTCCGCTACTATCGCCAAATCTTTACTCGAGTCCGAAAAGTTTGAAGCTGTCGAAGATGTCGAAGATGTCGCACCAGTTGCTAAAGCTCCTGCAAAAGCAACAGCTAAAAGGGATGCGGCAGATACAAAAGCGGACGACGAAATGGTATTGCCTGAAGTAGATGCGAAAGCAGTGGTGGCAAAATAATGCGATTTAGAGATTTCCTCGAAGGTGATATCGACAACGTATTTCTTAATGCTGACGAATTCGCGGAGGAACATGATCTAAATGGCACGATTGCTAAAGCAGTCGTACAAGCCCCAACGGCGAGAGAATCGTTCATGTCGAACGGCTCTCACGCCAATGATAGCCTCCAAGGGGTGTCTATATTTGTTCACTGCAAGCTACAGGATATCCCGGAAATACCGGCCCAAGGCAATGTGTTCCGCCTTGACGGCGACATTTATGTCGTAAATAGCGCTGTTGAGGAGGACGGCCTGGTATCCATCGAACTCCGTGCGGAATCTAGAGGAGGTGTCGATGGATGGTTGACATAGTCCTTGATAAAGGCGATGTAGCTAAGGTCGAAAAGGCATTGGCTACTATCAGTCCCGATAGAGTGACCAGGGCGTGCCAAGCTGCCTCTAAACGGGCAGCGACAACGGCTAGAGCCTCTGGTACGCGGGCTATCCGCGATACCTACAACATCAAAGGGGTAGGTGTCGTGAAGTCCGGCGTGTCGATGAAACCGATAACCGGTGGTACCGAACTCCGTGTAAAAGGTGGGTATACGAGTGCTCAAAAGTATTTCAAGGTGACTAACCGGAAGAAGAAAGGCGTATTCGTATCCATCAAGAAAGGCACAGAGAGTCGAGTACCGCTCGGGTTCCTTGCTAACACAGGCGTGTTTATGCAACGGAAAAGTAAGGACAGATACCCATTAAAAGGTATCTACGGTCCGGCGTTGCCACAGATGTTCGGTAACGAAAAAGTCGTATCCGTCATGCAACAAGACGGCATGGAAATGTATGAGAAGCGGTTGGCCCATGAACTCGATAGGGCGTTAGGAGGTAATTAATGGCTACACCATTAGATGTATCCGATGGTATCGCTAAGTATTTAGAGTCGGAACTTACGGCCCTTAATGAAAAGAGCGATATCACGACTAAGCCTATCCGGGTGTGGAGTGGATTCTTGCCTCGAGTCGATAAGAACGATGATAAGAAGAAGCTGTGCCCAGCCGTTGTTGTACATCCCTACTCCGTGAGTGATGCGGATGAAGCGACTGTCGGGGTGACAGTTCTTGTGACTACGTATGACGAGGGGATGCTAGAGGGTCACATTGGCTTGTATCACTTGTTACAAGTAATCCGTGAACGACTGTTGTCTGATAACCCGGTAGCTCTTCGCTATCAGATTAAGGACAACACGGTCACTACGACGATACCTGACGATCAACCATATCCGCAATGGGTCGGATATCTTGAATTCGAAGTCTATATCCCTGTTATCCGGCGAAATCTCAATCGGATATTCGCTGATGACAAAGCAATTAAATAGGAGATACCGATGAACCCTGTTGTATATGTGGGTCCTTCCTTCCGCAGTAGCCGTCTCAACCAATTCATGGTATTTGTTGACGGCGCACCGATGCCGGAAGCGGAGGATCCTATTTTTATGCATTTATTTGTCCCTATCGATGAACTCAACCAAGCGGTTGCAGAACTCAAAGTAAAAGGGTCGCAATTAAATGTGTTCTATGCGAATGCGTTAAAGAATTATAAAGGAGTGAAGTAAATGGCCTTTTATCATGGCGTTAAGACAAGTGAGCAAGCAACATCCGTTATTGCTCCAGTACAGACTACTGCCGGCTTGCCTGTCGTATTTGGTACTGCCCCAGTCCATATGACCGACAATCCAACAGCCTCTGTTAATAAGCCAATTATCTGCTACAGCTGGGAAGAAGCTGTAGAGCAATTGGGCTATTCCGATGACTGGAATAAATTCACACTCTGTGAAGCTATGTACGCGCAATTCAAGTTGTACGGTGTAGCGCCTATTGTGTTTGTGAATGTGCTAGATCCATCTAAACATAAAAAATCTTCCACTACTACAGTTACCCTGGATAGCAAAAAAGGTACTGTAAAAGCTCCTGTATTACTCGATACATTACATGTATCCGGTGCGGGCCAACAAGGCACAGCTAATGTTGACTATACAGCTGCTTTTGATGACCAAGGTCGCTTGGTAGTATCCGTTGTGAAAGGCGGTAAGTTTGACACAGCGACTACCTTGGACCTTACCTACGATGAACTCGATGTAGATAACTTCGACTACAAGAATGTCATCGGCGGTGTGGATGCCAACGAAGTTAAGACTGGTCTCGAATTGCTCGACACTATCTACCATAAATTTGGTATCGTTCCAGGCTTGATCGCGGCTCCTGGGTTCTCTCAAAACCCTACCGTAGCTTCTGTAATGAAAGCGAAATCTCGTGTAATTAATAACTTGTTCGGCGCGACTACTTTAGTCGATATCGATACTACTCAAGTTGTTAAGTATACCGATGCTTACGAATGGAAAAAAGGTAACAGCTATACAGGTGAATCCGAAGTTGTATGTTGGCCAATGGTTCGCAATGGCGATTATACCTTCCATATGTCTACACATATTATGGGTATCATCGGTAAATGCGATGCGTCTAACAGTGATATCCCTACCTTGTCTCCATCTAACAAGTCTATGAACATTACGGGCCTGTGCTTGGCGAACGGTAAGGAAGTAATGCTTACCCATTCCCAGGCTAACCTCTTGAACTCCCAAGGCATTATGACCGCTATTAACATTAACGGCTGGGTATCTTGGGGCAACTATACAGGTGCATATCCAGGTTCCACTGATGTGAAGGATACTTTCATCTGCGTTCGCCGGTTCAATGATTGGGATGACCAAACCTTCATCCTTACCTACTGGCAAAAAGTGGACATGCCTATTTTGCCTCGTAATATTAAGACTATCTTGGATAGCGAAACTATCCGCCTTAACGGTCTTACTTCTCGGGGCTTCATCTTGGGGGGCCGTATCGAATTCAAGGAATCCGAAAACCCTACAACTGATTTGTTGAACGGGATCATTCGTTTCCACAAATTCCGTACTCCTCCAATTCCGGCACAAACGATTGAAACCGTGTCTGAATACGATGTGTCTTATTTCAAGACCTTGTTCCAAACTAATTAGAAAGGGGGGCTATAAATGCCAGCAATCAACCAAGTACCTGAAGTCCTTAATGACTTTAGGGTCTATGAAGAAGGGTCTGATAACTGTCTCGGCGTTGCTAAGGTAGAACTCCCTAGCGAATCCGTTATGACCCAAACTGTTAAGGGTGTAGGTATTGCAGGGGAAGTTGAAGCCCCTGTAATTGGTCACTATTCCTCTATGGAAACCAAGCTTACATGGAACACTCCTACAGACACTACTCACCGATTGACCGGTGGCCGTGGTGTTCGATTGGAAGTCCGGGGGGCTATCCAATGTTGGGATAGTGCCAATGATAAATACACTATCATCCCTACTCGTATTGTTATCCGCGGCCGTGCGAAATCTAAGGAAAATGGTTCCTACGAAGCGGGTAATACCATTGAAGCGACTAATACTATCGAAACTACGTACCTCAAAATCGAACAAAACGAAAAAGTGGTACGTGAAATCGATAAGTACGCGTACAAGGATTCTATTGCTGACGGTACAGACCTTATGTCTGGTGTCCGTTCTGCGCTCGGTCTGAACTAATAAAGGAGATTATCACTAATGAGCAAGCACAATACTATGAATGAAGCTGGAGCTAAATCTGCTATTGAGTTAGTGCGTGAAGGGGGTTCTTTGAACTTCGATAATATCACAGGCTACGCCCTTATCCGGTGCGAAAAAGCAGCGAAGAATGAGGACCGTAGCATCACTGTTCCGGCATTATCCATGACATACCAAGCCCATGTAGCGGCTATGGCTTGTGGGTGCAAGATTGATGACATATTCGCGTTACCCGCAGCGGACTTTACTCGTGTCTGCCTTGAGGTACAGAATTTTTTGCTCAATTCCGGCAAATAGCTGATATGGAAACATACTTCACGGAATGGGCTATCGCATGTAGCAAGTACACAAGTACCTCCATGAAGTACTTTATACGTGAGCTCACAGTGGATGAATTCTTTGTCCATGTGAAGCTCATTAGTGATAGTATCGAGCGAGAAAATGAAGCAATGCAACGAGCAAGGAGGAAATAATGGCCAGTAAAGTGTTAGAAATGGCTATTGCCATTAAAGGTAAACTAGATGGCGGGCTGTCCTCTTCTGTATCGAAAGCGACTGCCGAACTCGATAAATTATCCAACTCCATCAAGGATCAACAGCGGTATGTGAAGCAGTTAGAATCGGCCCAAAAGAAATTGGGGGCAGGCGGTAATAATAGCGCGTTGCTAGCTGAACAAGAGAAGCTCAATTCGCTATTACAGCGCCAAACCCAATTGCGTGGGCAGATCGCAAGCCAGCAATCGCACCAAGCAGCAATGAGCAAGCTTAGTGGCGCTAGCCCAGTTGCTAGTGCCGCATCAGCGGCTCAAGGTGCCAGCGCGGCCGTGAGTGGTGTTACGGCTAAGTTGGCCAACCTAGCGATGGTGGCGGCCGGAGGATTCGGACTTGGGGCCATTATAGATAATGTAGTTAATGCCGGTGAAGCATTGTATCAGTTATCTAATAAGCTTCATATGAGCACTGCAGACGTGGCTCAATTCAAGAAAATGATGACTTTGAGTGGCGTTGATGTGGAGGTGGCGGCCAAGTCATTCTCTAAGATGGATAAGGTCTTATCTAGTGGCGGGAAAAGTGCTGAGGCTCTTCAAGCATATCTCGGTCAATTCGGAGTAACATTGACTGATGCCAACGGCCATCTGCTTCCGATGAACCAGCAATTAGATGCAATGGCGGCGGGATATCAAAAAGCGAATGCTGAAGGGCGCGGGCAAGAGTTTATGTTGCAGACATTAGGCGCAAAAGGCATTGAGCTTACAAAAGTATTTGAGAATTATGCTGATGCAAAAGCAGCGGCGTCTCAAATCAAAGGCGTAGGACTTGACCCTAAAGCTCTTCACGAAACCTGGCTGCAGATGAACATTCTGAAGGCGGAAGCCTCCCAGGTAGGACTCGGCTTAGCAGCGGCCTTTGTGCCGATTGCACAGCAGATTCTACCAGCGCTGGTGCCTATCCTTCAGCAAGTTGTTGTATTCATCCAAAAGAATCAGGATTCAATTGCAATGTTGGTTACTAATGGGATGAAATTGGCACTTCTATATGGTGTAGCTACTAAGTTGGCGTCGGGTATTACTACTATTACTATGGCCTTTCAATGCGTAGAATCCGCAAGCAAAGCCTTTAAGGTGGCAAGTGGGATGATAGGGGGCCCATGGGTAATAGCTATTATGGCTATTATTACTGCGCTTTACTTGTTGTACACTAACTGGGACACGATTGTAGCGGCCGTTACGGATATTTGGAATCGATTATCCTCTACAGTTAGCTCGGCGTTCAGTAGTGTAGTTACATCAGTGGGGAATGCTGTTCAGAGCGTGGTAAGTGCGTTAGTTAATATTCCATCCACGATTGCGTTTGTTATAGGTTTCATAGCGGCGGTGCTGCCTCAATTGCCAGCAATTATGGCCGCTACTGGTAGCGCGTTTGTAGACGCCACTATAAACTTTGTCTCCGAAGCTTATGCGGTAGCAACTTCTTGGATAGAAAATTTAGTCTCAACAGTAGCGGATATACTTACGAATCTGCCTAGCTACTGCGCCGATGCAGGGTCCGCTTTTGTAGCGGCAGCAGAACAGTGGGCTAGTGATGCCTATAACGCGGTCATCAACTGGATTGAACAAATTCCGGCAGCTGTGTCTAATGCTATTTCAGCGGCTTGGGACAGTATTACAGCGCAGTTTAGCAGTGGGTTCACTGTTGGCGTTGAGGCGTCCGGTGGTGATGTAAACGCTTATGCGAATGGTGGCGTGATCACGTCTCCTGAGATGGCATTAGTAGGTGAAGCCGGATACCCGGAAGTCATCGTACCGATTGATGGTAGTGCTAATGCTATGGCGTTGTGGCAGACCGCTGGTCGGATGCTAGGGGTGTCCGGTGCTCAACAGGCACCGTCTGTATCCTTGGCTCCGAGCGTGCCGATGACAACAGGGACGGCCTCTAGTGGCGATGTGAACATTACGTTCGCACCAGTTATCCAAGGCGGAACAGGGTCAACTGACGATATGATGGCGGCCCTCGACGCCAAGATGCGGGAGTTCGCTAAAATGATGAGTCAGTATTCGGCGGGGCAACGGAGGTTAAGCTATGACTAAGTACAGTACGATACAGGGTGATATGTGGGACCTTATCGCTTATAAGGTCTATGGCAATGAGCGCTATATCAACTTACTGCTAGAGGCTAACCAAGAGCACCGTAATACGGCAGTATTTTCCGCCGGTGTGGTGCTCACCTGTCCCGATATTCCGCCTGACGATTTACCTGAATTCTTGCCACCTTGGAGGCGATAGCCATGCAATTACAAAAGAGCTTAGCTAAAGTCAACAAGTGGAAAAAAGATCTTACGCCACAGACTAAGTTGGCCCGGCGTGCCTGGTGCACAATCGGATACCAACACTGGGGATCCAAAGAGTCTAAGGACATTACGGAGGATATTAGTAAGTATTTACTGGATATCACCTACACAGATAACTTATCTGGCACCGTCGACGACGTATCCCTATCCCTTGAGGACAGGGGGCGTCTCTGGGTCGGTGACTGGTACCCTACCAAAGGCTCATTGCTCGAAGTAGCTATTAATACGGTGGCGTGGGATAGCTTAGAGGATAAGCAATTTACCCTGCCTGTTGGCCAATTTGAGATTGATGAGTTCGAGGGCTCTAGTCTTCCGGATGTTGTCAAAATCAAAGGCGTAGCCGTGATTGGTACTACTGATCTTCGCGAAAAGAAGAAAGATGAGTCCTGGAAGGATACAACTTTAAAAGCAATTGCTACAGAAAAGGCGAAAGCTAATAACTTGAAATTGGTATGGGATACGGACTTTGACCCTCCGTTAAAGGACGCTTCTCAAAGTGCTGAATCAGACCTCGCGTTCTTGCAGAAATTATGTAATGATGCGGGGTTTTCTCTTAAGGTCTCTACAGAGCAATTGATTATCTTTGACGATTACAAGTACGAAATCGTGAAACCTACAGTCGTGATCCGTCGGCCGGGAGGACAGTATCAGCCAATTCAAGTAAAAGAAGGAGAGCAATCTCCAATGCTCGTCACTAAGGCCCTCTCCTATTCTTACAAAAGTAAGACAAGAGAGGTCTATCGAGCATGCCACGTGAAATACACCGATAAGGACAAGAAATCAGTTATAGAGGGGACTTTTGAAGACCCTGACCGTAAGGATAAGACATATCTAGCCGTCCTGGAGGTGAACACGCAAGTGAAGGACACCGCAGAAGCATTGCGATTGGCCAAGAAGAAACTAAGAGAAGCCAATAAAGAAGCTGACACGATGTCCCTTAGCTTGCCGGGCCATCCTCTACTGATGGCGGCGATAACGGTCAAGATGGAAGGTTTCGGTGTGTTCGATGGCAACTATTTAATAACAAAGGCCACCCATACTGTGGGGGCCCATTACTCTACTAGTGTTGAATTGAGGAGGTGCCTACATGGCTATTAGCGAAGAGATCCTGTCCACGTTATCGGATATGGTATTCATCGGCAATGTCTCTAGTACCCTACCTGGTGAAGGCAAGGCTATTGTGACCAGGCTAGACCGAGATGGCGTTGTTACGGCTCCACTATCGGTCTTGAACCGTGGCACGGCCAGTGCTAAAGATTACTGGATGCCTGCTATCGATGACCAAGTGCTGTGTATTATGTTGCCGAATCGGTCCGGCCGAGGGTTCTCTGATGGCTTTATCATCGGCACTTTCTTTAGCCAAGCCGACCCTGTACCGGGCGGTTCAGGCGACGGCAAGAGGGTACTCGATGTCCCGGGGGATATGACCCTGAATGTCGGAGGCACCTTGGCTATCAACTCTAGTAGCGGTGATGTAGTGGTTAACGGTATTTCCTTAGTACACCACGTCCACGGTGGCGTTCAGTCCGGTGGCGGTACTACAGGAACACCGGAATAGGAGGCAGATATATGTATATTGGGTATCTAGCCGATATCGTATTCTACACGGCCCTCGACCATGTATTAACAGTATCTGATATGACACGGTCCGGTAGTGCTCGGTGGGAAAAGCATACTTTGATGCTAGAAAAGCCGGTGAAGCAGTTCAGCGGTCCAGATGTTGACCAGGTGACGTGCAAGATTTTTCTGTCTAAATCCCTTGGCCAGTCTCCGGATTCCGTTGTTAAAAAGCTTAGGAAATACCGAGATACTGGGGCGGTGTTGCCGTTCATTATCGGCGGTAAGCCGGTCAGTCAGAACTACTTTGTCATTATGTCGATGAGTGAGGATAACCTCTTCACGGACGCCTATGGCGCGACACAATCTATCGAGGTATCCCTTACATTAGAGGAATACCCTGATACGAATACCGTTGAAGAGAAGTCTCTCCTCAACCAATATGGTGGAAAGTTCAACAAGATTAATACGATATTACGGAGGTTCTAATGGCAGCTACTTACGAAATTAAGCCGACCACGGATACATTGATATCCTTGGCTCCGGAAAGCGAATTAGCGGAGATCCTCCAAAATGTTCAAACGATTATATCGACAGTGCGGGGGACGATTCCGCTAGACCGAGAATTCGGTATTGATGGCCGAATTGTAGATATGCCGATTCATCAGGCGAAAGCACACCTCTCGAATGACATATTTCAACAGATTAAGCGGTATGAGCCTCGCGCTACTATCGAGGACATATCCTTTACCGCCACGACTAACGGGGCGTTGATTCCGAAAGTGATGGTGAGCGTATGAGATTAACCGATTTACCGCGTATCGAGTTCTTCGATACGGACAAGGAACACGTTCAACAGACCGTGTTCAACATTTATACCAAGATCACAAGGCGGACCCTAGCACAGGGCGACCCTGTATCCTTATTCTTAAAAGTTATTTCAGAAATTATTATCCGCTTGCTGAATGACGCTAACTATGCGGCTAAGCAGAACCTTCTAGCGTATGCAGAAGGGGATAACTTGGACCACGTTGGCGCGGTACCGGCTGCGGTTGATAGGCTGCAAGCCACAAAGGCGGTAACCACTATGAAGGCGACTCTCTCCGCTGTGCGGACCAAAGAGGTCATCGTGCCAAAGGGGACACGCATCTCCACGGATACGGGAGCGTACTTTGCTACCGTAGAGGATCTTGTTATCCCGGCCGGGTCGTTAACTGGTACGGTATCTGCTCAAGCGGAAAAGGTAGGCACGGATAATAACGGCCTACAGCCTGGTGAGATTAACGTAGTCATTGACCCCGTGGCCTATGTTAATACGATTGTTAACACGACGGTATCGGAAGGCGGGGCGGACAGAGAAGACGATGAGTCCTATCGTGAACGTATCCATGAAGCACCGGAGTCGTTCTCCGTAGCGGGTCCTACAGGGGCCTATGAATACTTCACAAAATCCGCATCACACCTTGTGGTCGATGTGGGGGTATCCTCTCCTCAACCAGGGCATGTCAACATTTATCCGCTTTTAGCCGGCGGAGCTATCCCTGAGGAAGAGCTGTTGAAGACGATTACTAACTACTTATCCGACAGAAAGCGGAGACCGCTTACTGATAAACTAACCGTCTTAGCTCCAACGACTACCCAGTATAATATCGACGCTAAGTATTACACCGATACAGGGGCCGACGTAACCATGGTTAAGGCTAAAGTTGATGCAGCGGTCGACAACTATGTGGCATGGCAAAAGTCCAAGATTGGGCGAGATATCGTCCCTAGTCGGTTAGTGCAGATGGTTATGGAAGTCCCAGGTGTGAAACGGGTCGATGTGACAACACCTGTGTTCACGCCGATAGCCGAACAAAGCGGAGTAGCGGTAGCTAATACGGTGTCCGTTGTCCTCGCAGGAAGTGAGGAAGAATGATACAGGATCGAAAGTATAAAAGTGCCGAACACCTGCCAAGCTCCATTAATCGAGAGCCAATCATAGACTTGGCCAAGACATGGGACGAAGCGGAGTTCGGGCTCATCGACCTCGATAAGCTACTCCTCTGGGCTTCTATTGATACCGAGCTGGAGAATGTAGTCGACCACTTGGCCTATCAACTCCATGTTGACGCCTATGATAGTGGCTTGCCGATAGAGACTAAACGGGATCTCGTGAAGAGATCTATCGATATTCACCGGCACAAGGGGACGCCGTATGCGGTTGAGACGGCCGTAAAAGCTATCTACTCGGACTCCGTTGTTAAAGAGTGGTTCGAGTACGGAGGAAAGCCGTACTACTTTAAAGTGTGTTTGATTTCTGCTCCGTTAAAGGGTAGCACCGATATCGAAGTTTTAGTGAAGGCAATTAACGCCGCTAAGAACGTCCGCTCTTGGCTCGACCGCGTTGAGTTTATTCGCCGATTGAATTGCGAAGAACACTTCGTTGGTTGGTGTGGGGTCAATAAGAAGGTTAGCATTACGTGCGACTTTACAAAGGCTTGGAAAGTGCCGCTTAGGACAAATATCATGACGTATACGGTTGAATCGAAGAAAACTAAGATTAATGTAACGCTAGATAATAGCATTAGATAGGAGGATTATATGGCAGGATGGAACAATGCAACTATGACCGATGTTGGCGAGGCCTTACAGGCCAAAGTTAACGCCGGTCTTACGAAGCTAACATTCACTAAGATAAAGGTCGGCAGTGGCGTTAGTACAACGAATGCACAAGCCCTAACTGACGTTATCGCATCAAAATGGGAGACCACCAATTTCACGGTTAAGCGGGACGGTAAGATTGTAACAGTTGATACCTTCATCACTAATACGGGGATTACGGAGGCCTTCCGGATGGCCGAAATTGGGTTATTCGCGCAGGATCCCGACAAAGGGGAAGTGCTATACGCCTACCTTACGGACTCCGAACCTGACAGAATGCCGGCAGAGGGAGGCTCTACTGTTGTGTCGCAAGAGTTAAGCCTGGGGATGACCTTCAGTAACTCCGGTAATGTAACTCTTACCGTTAACATGGGGGCGTTGGTTACGCGCGAGCAATTGGAGCAACATAATAGTGATCCTAATGCTCATGGCGAATTAATTACAAAGGTACAGTCTGAATTAACTCGACATAATACAGACGTTTCCGCGCATCCGCCTATTACGGCAATGATAGCTAAAATCCTTGGGGCGTCTAACTGGCAAGAGAATCCGGTGGCTACATTGAAAGATATAAAAAATCTTCTCGGTACCGGTGGAATTGTGGCACAAAGGCTTGAAGAGAATGGGTTCGTGAAATTCGCCAACGGGTTCGTTATCCAATGGGTAAAGACTAAAGAGACTGCGCAAAATAGCCCATTGCCGTTCCCTATATCATTTAGTTCTGATTTAATTGCCGGTGTTGCATGTTTTAATAATGGGCCTATCCGCTTCGCTCCGTGGGTTAAAATCAACGATAAATCAAGTTATTTTGCCGGTTTAGATGGAGATTGGAGTCCTTATTATGTAAATAAGGAAATAACTTGTATATTCTTAGGAATATAACCAATGGGGAACGCAATACTTCGGGGATATCGATGGCAATACTAAAACGGTACCTACTACTTTTCCTACCGGGTTCCAGACTAAACCGCTGGCCATTGTACTAAGTGCAGAAGATTCTAAGCCAGACGTATCCTCAATTACTTATGTAGCGAGCAAGACCTCCACAGGATTCGTAATTCGCGGTAACGAATGGGGGCACCCGATTCAGACATTAACGGTTAACTGGATAGCCGTAGGCGTTTAGGTAACTTGTTACGCGCCTATTGCTAGCCAGTATGCCCCGGCAGAATAGTCATCCAATTGCATAGTAAATTTATTAACCGTTTTAGTCGATATAATAATAGCGCCTAACCGGTCCAGCTCTTCCTTCGGCGTGCTAAATAACGATATCTGCGTTGTTAGGATAGTGTACCAATTGCTTGAAAAAGTCAGGGGTAGAGTAACTTCTTTCAATCGGTAAGATAACCTAGATGCGGTTGTATTGTCTTGGATTTTTCCCCATTGGCTCTAAGGCAATAATTCAATTGCCTTACGCAGTTCTCGGATTGCTTTATGGGTATAGACTTTGGTGGTTATATCGCCGTTTTTGTGACCAAGTATAGCTCTTGTAGCGGTTGGAGGCGCTCCGTATTTATCGAGGAGAGAGGCCACAGTATGGCGACAATCGTGGGTAGAATGAGCGCAGTTGATGCTCTTCATGATTTCCTTGAATTGCCGACTGAATTGAGAGTAGGTAAGTGGCAATACGCGATCATTACTCCTGTGGTATAAACGGTTAATTAATGGAAGAATACGGCTATGTATAGGTATGATGCGGTTACGGCCTGCCTCGGTTTTCGACTGCCTAATTAAGAGGCATTTCGTACGGAGGTTTATGTCGCTCTTGCGAAGAGCCAATAGCTCACCGCAACGCATTCCGGTATAAAGAAGTATCAACGCCCCGGTAGCTCGGCTACTTATCGCCCACAGTTTATTAATCTGTTGCCTGGTGAAGGGCTTATGTGGATATACTTTAGTATCCCTGCCAAGGCGTAGATATGGACTGTAATCCTTATCCGCTAATTCATTAACAACTGCATATTTAGATAATAATGAGAGCAATGTACGGACTTTCTTGGCGGATGAGTAAGATAGCCCATTGTTCCGCATATTATCAATCACGGATTGCATATCCTTGTATTTCAACAAGTTGATAGGAATATCAGCTATAGGTTGGATATGATCATAGGCAACCCGGTATGAATCTATGGCTGATGCGCTGACTAATTCTAGTCTCGTAGGCAGCCATTTTTCGTACAAAATTTTTAAAGTAACGGCGCTAGACCTGTGTTGACGCCGATATAACTTTAATGGATAGTGCATTATCGTGCTATTCATACATTCCTCCTATTAATCAGAAAGGTGGTACATATGAATAATTATATTCATGTCATTGATGCGGACGGATACCGCATCACCTCTGTAGTAGATAGTATGTTGGCCCCTGTAGGGGAAGAGGGGTTGTTGGCAAAAGCCAAAGCCGACTATCCTGATGCGGCTGAATATCTTTATGGCGGTGACGATATTCTTGACCAATTCCTAGCTGGGAAAATCTATAAAGGCGGTCAATTCGTTGACGCCCCAGTGGTCGAATATATTCCGACCAAAGCTGAACAAATCGCAGAAATCCGTAAATACTACGATGCTAGATTCTCTGCTCTTGACCAAGCTCTTATCCGTCGCCGATTGGCTAACGGCTATATCGAAGATTTGCAATCTCAATATAAAGCATTGCAAGCTGAAATGTTGACCAAAATCAAGGGGGTTAAATAATGGAAAAAATCAAATCTAACATTCCTGTAATGCATTTTTGTGAATACTGTTGGGCAACCCTTAACGAGAACGGTACTTGCCCTACAGAGGGGTGCGTCCATGACGAGTTGATGGAGCTAGATGCCGATGTTGAAACTCATTAAAACAGTAGACGAGGAGTGGCATATCGCTAGCGACTGGCGTAGGGGGTACAAAGTCCAAGACGGTGTAGACCTTACAAACGCCACGGCGGTATGCAAGTTCCGTGATGAGCTAGACAATGTGCTAGCCGTTGCGGACTGCACTATTCAAGGAAATACAATCATCGTAGAGGTGTTAGGACATAACCATACGAATATACCTAGATTCGCTAAAAGAGGAAGATACGATGTATTTATTCTCATAGGCGACCAACAGTACAAGGTGGTTATGGGACGCCTTACAATCATTCAAGACATTTCCATGCATTAAGGGGGACTAATGAATAATAACGAAGTAGTTAATCTAGCAATAGCTGACGGCATCATCACCCCTGAGGTTACGAATGTATTCGTGCCGATCGGTGGCGGCGGTTCTGTAGACTTAAAGCCATATGCGACAAAAGCGGATACATACACCAAGGCAGAAGTTGATGATAAGGTCAACGGCGTTCATGTTGATTTGTCAAATTATTACAAAAAAGGAGAAGTAGATGCTAAGGTTCAGGCGGTAACGCCTGACCTTTCCACCTATGCGACAAAAGCGGAAGTAGAGGCTAAGGTCAGCACTGTTACAGGGCAAAAGGGCGACCCAGGTCCTAAAGGCGATAAGGGCAACCCATTCACTTATGCCGATTTCACGCCTGACCAGTTGGCAGCACTTAAAGGACCGAAGGGCGACCAAGGTATCCAAGGCGTTGCAGGACCACAAGGTTTACAAGGTGTTGCTGGTCCAAAGGGTGATACAGGCGAAAGAGGACCACAAGGCTTGCAAGGTCAACCTGGTCCGAAAGGGGATAGAGGGGAGCAAGGTCAACAAGGTCCTGCAGGTCCAGTTGGTCCACAAGGACCAAAAGGCGAACCCCTTAGATTTAGCGATTTAACACCTGACCAAATCGCCCAACTAAAAGGACCAAAAGGCGACCCAGGACCACAAGGACCTGCAGGCGTAGGCGGTTCAGGCGGTGCGAGTGTTGACCTGTCGCAATACGCCCAAAAGACAGACCTCAATGCCTATTTATCTACCACAGACGCCAATAACCACTACGCACAAAAAGGGTGGTCAACACAGACCTTTGCCTATAAAGGTGACTTAGGCGCTTTTATTAAAAAGACTGAAATCGGTCAATACGCCTTAACACCTGGTGATGCGGCTAGCCGTTATGTTAACAACATTCAGGCTCAATCCTTTGCCAAGAATGCCGATTTAGCTAATTATCGGACAGTCAAAGATGCGGATAATCTGTACCTTAAAAAAGTAGATATACGGGGC